>PVBE012194313.1_pt1 | contig 247398 bp, 211 predicted proteins | sample 1631181 | NCBI WGS metagenome assembly PVBE01 (sample SAMN08397723, study PRJNA350692) | Marine metagenome, whole genome shotgun sequencing project. | isolation source: water | place: Pacific Ocean | collected 2012-04 | reverse complement strand
TGCTCGCGGCAGGTCGCGGCGATGGGACAACTGCTGTAGTCGAAGCCGAAACCATCGGGCCCGGCCGCCACATCGACCCGTTTCCAGGCGGGCGGGGCGAACGGAAAAAATTTATTCAGGCCGGCCCAGATGCGCCGTGAGCGGCTGATGGCTCGTCGTCCCAGCAGGCAGGCGAATAGCGCAGCAACGCGGAGCAGCGGTTTGAGCAGGCGCTGATTGCTGCGGGCAATGATGTGGACGGCTTCTGCTCGGTCGACTCCGGCAGCTTCGATGGCGTGAAAAAAAGCAATCCCCGGGGCTATGAATTTGATCACCAGTCGGGCGCCAAAGGTCTGTTCTCGCGGCAGTGAAGACAGCAACTGCCGATGTCTTCGGGTCGCTTGCCTGGTCAGTCGGCGGAACTGCTGCGCCTCGATCCGGGGTGACAATTCTGTGCGGCAGAGCTTCACGAAGCATTGTCTTAACAGCCAGCTCAGCACCTGATTCTCCACCTTTCCCGGTTACCTGTGTATCATCCTGATAATACGTGAAAAGTAAATTGGGTATCTTTGCTGATGAAAACCCGCACCTTCCAGTTTGCCGAATATGGCCAGCCCACTGCAGTCTTACAATTAACCGGGCAGGATCTTCCCGACCCCGGCCCCGGACAGGCGCTGGTAAAGATTAAAACCGTGGGGCTGAATCGATCCGAGCTCAATTACACGCTGGGTCGCTATGTGCCGGCCCGCGAGTTTCCCAGTGGCGTAGGCCAGGAAGCCGTCGGCGAGATCGTCGCCCTCGGACCGCCGGCTGAACAGGGGCCTGCACCCCATCCGGCGACGCCGTTAACCGTTGGTGCACGGGTGGCGCTGTTGCCCGGTCGCGTCGATATTTGCGGCATGGGGGCATACCGCGAAGTGGGTCTGTACGACCAGGCTGCATTAGCACCAGTGCCCGATCACTTCAGCGATGAAGAAGGCGCGGCTTACTGGATGGCTATCCTGACGATGGGTGGCTGCCTGGAACTGGCGGGACTGAATCCCGGCAACACAAAGGGAAAGAAAGTACTGGTGACCGCCGCCACCAGCAGCATGGGCATCGTTGCTCTGCAGCTGGCCAAAGCCTGGGGTGCTGAAACCCTGGCCACCAGTCGCAGCGCCGACAAGGCAAAGAGGCTGGAAGCGGTGGCCGACCATGTCATCGTCTGCAACGACAGCGACTCGCTTAGTGCAGGCGTCAATGCCGCAACCGATAACCAGGGCGTCGATGTTTCGCTCGATCCGCTCGGCGCCGACTATTACGCCGGCCTGCTTGCGGTGACCGCCAACGGCGGCGAGATCGTCAGCTATGAAATGATCACCGGCCCGGTTGCCAACGTGTCGTTGCCGACACTGATGATCAACGACCTGTCGATACACGGCTTTACGATCTTTCGTGTCTACAAGAACCCCGCCCTGTTCGATACCCTGATCCGTCAGGGCATGGAGTACAGTGACCAGGTGCGCCCGATTGTGTCGGCTACTTTCCCCCTTGAGCAGGCGCCGACTGCACTGGCAGAGCTGGGGACATCACAGCATATCGGGAAACTGGTTCTGCTGGTTAGCTGAAGAATCGGCGCAGGCATCAATGTATTTGCTGTTTCGCTGTAAGCAATAAATCCGGCCTGTTTATCTTTGTCATTTCAAGCCGGTGCCGGCCGGCGGACCACCGCGATGGCCAGCATTGCGCATGGCACCATGAGCAATGCGCCGATCATATAGGCTGACCCGCTGCCCAGTTGCGCAAACGCGACGCCGGCATAGGCCGGTCCGAGCACTCGCCCGAAACCGCCAACCCCCTGAAACACGCCGAGCAGGACGCCACGTTCCGTCGGCAGTGCATATTTCGATACCAGGCTGGTGCTGACCGGAGAGAACATACTGTGTGATATGGATAACAGTGTCATGGCGATCAGCGTAGCGGTTACGGTGGTCGCATCCGCCATGGCCCACAGGCCGAAGCCCATGGCGACCACGGTTAGCAGCAGCAGGGCCGGCTCGCCGAAGCGTTTGGTCAGCGGCCCGATCAGGGTGAGCTGACATAGCGCGCCGATAAATCCGGAGTACATGAAGATCAGGCCGATGTCCCGCGGGCCGAGCTCGAGCACGCGGTTGTTCCACAGCGCGAAGATCGACAACAGTGCCGACCAGGATATATACAGCAGTATGGCGATGACCGACAGTATTGCGAAGGTACGGTTTGCAAACGCCGTGCGTAATTGTGCGCCCAGTGTCGCAGCGGCGCTATCAGTTGTGTCACTGCGGTATTCCGCCTGCAGGCTTTCGGGCAGCAAAGCCAGCAGGCACAGCAGGGCAACGACGGTTAGCCCGGCCGCCGAGAATGCCGGCAGCATGAAGTTTGCGGTCTCGACATCGGCGCCGGCCAGCACGCCACCGATGACCGGGCCGAACATGAAACCCAGGCTGAACGCAGCGCCCAGGTAGCCCATGAACTTCGCCCGGTCGGCGCCGCTGGAGATGTCGGTGACATAGGCAAAGATCACGCCGACATTGCCGGCCGCGATGCCGCCGACCGAGCGGGCGAGGATTACCAGCCACAGGCTGTCGGCAAAACCAAGCAGCAGGTGCGACACAATCACGCCGACCGTCGTCCAGATCAGCACCGGTCGGCGCCCGTAACGGTCGCTTAGCCGCCCGATGGTCGGGGCGGTCAGGAACTGCAGCAGGGAATACAGCGCGATCACCAGCGTAATGATTTCCGGCCCGCCGCCAACCCGCTCGATATAAAACGGCAGCAGCGGAATGATCAGTCCGAAGCCGAGCAGGTTGACGAAGGTGATAAGAAAGAGGATACGCATAAGAAAACCAGATAATCTTTGCCAGACAGCAATATACTTTACCGATGCCCCTCGCAACCAGACGTGACCTGATCAAGGGTCTGGGCGGCCTTGCCGCCGCCAGCGCCAGCGCTCGCTTGCGTGCCGCACCGGAGCGTGCCGATGTGGTGATCATCGGCGGCGGGTTTGCAGGCTTGAATGCCGCAATCATACTCAGCGATGCCGGCGCCAACGTGACCGTGCTGGAAGCCGGCGGGCGGATCGGCGGGCGTGCGTACACGGCGGATCAATGGATAGATCGGCCGGAACTGGGTGCCTCACAGGTCGGGCCGCTGTATGGGCGGATCAGGAACGCGGCGGATCGGTTCGCAGTGGCGCTCGAGCCGTTTCCACAGCAAAGCGAACCGTTTGTATTTGCAGTCGACAATCAGTTGATCGCGGCGAGCGACTGGGCACAATCACCGGTTAACAAGACCGTTGGTGAAGAGCGCGGCGTGCCGCCGTCTTTTTTATTGCCCTTTTATATATCCCGGCACAATCCTTTTACCAGCATTGATGACTGGTTACAGCCGGGCGCCGCCGAGTTTGATGTTGCCGCCGCCGGCTGGCTGCGCGCTCATGGCGCATCAAATGAAGCGTTGCGACTGATGAACGCCGGCGTGGTGGCCGATGACCTCAGCCGGGTGTCGTTATTGACTATGTTGCAGGAATCAACGCGCCTGATGCTCTCTATTCGTGCGGCTGCCACGGCCAAATCGGCGCTGGCAAAAACCGCCCAGGTAGCCGGCGGCACGTCGCGGCTGACTGAAGCCATGGCCAGGCACCTGGGCGAACGGGTACGCCTGAACCAGGCCGTAACCGCTATCCGCATGGAGCAGAGCAGTGCCGAGGTGGTGACGTCGGATGGCACCCGTTATCGCAGTGATTTTATTGTCTCCGCCGTGCCGTTTGTCAGCCTGCGCGAACTGCACATCGAACCTGCATTGACCGGTGTGCAGGGTGAAGCAGTCGCGCGTATGCCGTATGCGAATACCAGCCAGGTATTTTTCACTCTCAAAGACGGTGAGGATTATTGGCAACAGGACGGGCTGGCGCCATCGCTGTGGACAGATGGCGAGGTGACGATGTTTCGCAAGATGACCGGTACTTCGCTGCTGGTGGCAGTGAATACCGGCTCCAAGGCCGATGCGATGGATCGCTTGCCGCCGGCTGAACGCGGTGCACGAGCGCTGGCCGAACTGGAACGGCTGCGACCGGCGACCAGGGGTCGCGTAGAGTTTGTCGGCGTACATTCGTGGCAACAACAACCATACATTCGCGGCTGTCGGCATTCATACGCACCCGGCGAGGTAAGCCGCTTTGTACCGGCGATGTTTCAACCACATGCACGGCTGCACTTTGCCGGTGAACATACCCGGCAGCTGGAGATGGGCATGGAGTCTGCCATGGAGTCGGGTGAACGTGCTGCCGTGGAGATCCTGACCGGTTAATTGATGTCGGGCGCCCCTGCCCAGGTGAGCATCTGCCGGACACACCGCTTTACGAAAAAGCCGGCGTACCGGTTTTACTATTACCCTTGCGGTATCGAGTCACAAATAAATTCGCTACCTGTGCTGGAGAAAGCTGTGATGCAATGGGAACGATTGCTGAAGGTCGCCCCCTGGGGCAAGCGCGCCATGCCACGCGGCGGGCAGATGGACGGTTATTTCTACATTATCAGTGGCCGTGTCGGGCCATTCAAAATCTATAGCGACACCTGGCGCAGTCCCGACGGGATTAACTGGGAATGCATGTCAAAAAAATCCGGTTGGGGCAAACGCTGCTATCCGGAAATCGATGTCGTGCAGGGCCACCTGGTGCTGAACGGCGGCCAGAGCCTGAATACCTTTTATAACGATGTCTGGCGTTCCGCAGACCAGGGCCGCAGCTGGGAACAGGTTTGTGCCGATGCGCCGTGGGGCGTGCGGGCCGGGCACCACAGCCATGTCATGGATGACGAGATCTACATGTTCGGTGGTGCACGCAATTCCAATGAGCGGATTTTCTACCCGCAACTCTGGGTCAGTGCCGACCTTGGCGAAACCTGGGAGTTGCGCTGTCAGATGCCCGAAGACATGGGCCGGGCCGGCATGCAGGTCTGTCACATTGACGGCACGCTTTATTTTATGGGTGGTGATCATGACCGGCCGGTATTCCTGCCCAATTGGGAAGGTCGTCGCAACGATGTCTGGAAATCAGAAGACAAGGGCGCGAGCTGGGAATTACTTGGGCATGCGCCGTGGATTCCGCGCACCGGGCACCAGATCGTTGCACACAATGGCAAGATCGTCATGATCGGTGGTCACATCCCGGGCCCTAAAGGACATGCATCGAAGATCCAGGCGCTCGCCCACGACCTGTGGCTCTGGGATCCCAAGGATGGCATCGACGGCTGGCAGCTCATCACTAAAAACGTCTGGGGCGTTGCAGACGATTCGTGGTCTGACGGCAAGAGTGATTTTCGCATTGAGGTGCGTGACGACAAGATCTGGACATTCGGTGGTGACCGCGAGCGGTTCATGCCATGGCCGATGGACAATGATGTCTGGGTTGCTGACTGGCCCGGCTAATAGGTGTCAGATACCAATGAATGAAAGATCTGCCCGGTAGACTATTTTTGGTGTCAGACACCAATTTTTTAAAGACAGGAATTACACCATGCGAGTTGACCTTATCATTCAACCTCACCTCCCGGCAGAGGAGTTCGCGGCGCTCGGTGAACTGGCCGAGAGTTACGGTATTTCCGGTGTATGGGTATCCAATCATCTTGATGGCCGCGATCCGTTCGTGAATTTTGTGCCGCTGGCCCAGCGTACGCAGCGGTTGCATATGGGGCCGACGGCGCTGAGTCCGTACGAAGAGCATCCGATGCAAATGGCCAAGTTGCTGATGACGCTGAATGAACAGGCCGGCGGACGAGCGCAGGTAGCGGTCGGTGGCGGCGGCGGTACGATCGATTCGATGGGGATCAAGGCGGTGCGCATGGTGCGTGCGGTGCGTGAGTGTCTTGAGATACTGCACCTGGCGGCTTCACGTGACCGGGTATTCTACGAGGGCGAGTTGTTTCAGATGCGCGGGCTTAATACGGGTTGGGCAAAAGCGCCGAAGCCGGCGATCTTTGCTGCGGCGAACGGTGAGCAGATGCTGCGTATGTCGGCGCGTTATGCCGATGGCATCATGACCAGCGACTTCACGCCGGAAAGGCTGCGCTGGGCACGGGAACATATGGACCCGGTACTTGAGGAAACGGGTCGCGACAAGAAAGCATTTCCGCTGATTAACTTCTGGGCCTGTCATATCAAGAAAACACATGAAGAAGCCATGGCTGAGGCACGTCTGTACCTGATGGCACGTGGCACGATCTGGGATCCCTATATTCTTGACGTCGTCAGCGCCGCGGAAGCTGCCGAAATTGCCAAACATTACCCGGCTTTCGTGCAGGCCTATCGTAAGACAGATGACATCCAGGGGCCGCCGCGCGACCTCGTCAACAAAATTGTCGAGCGCGGCGTTACGGCTTGTGCCGCCAGCGAGATCGACGGGCAGATCGAGCGCTTTCAGCAGATGCGTGCTGCGGGCGCGACGGGTATCGCGCTGTGCCTGTATAACGATCCGGCAGACGCCATCCGGGTGATCGGTGAACACGTTGTGCCGGCACTTAAAGAGTAGCCAGTCCACCCTGTTGTGAGCCATGCCGGAAGGACCTGAAATTCGCCGTTTGGCCGATCAGATTTCTGCGGTGCTCGTCGGCCAGCCGCTGGAGCAAGTATTTTTCGCCCGGGACTCATTTCCAGAACTTGCGCCTCGTTCTGCAGAGCTGGCGGGCCAACATGTTGTGCGCGTCGACACGCACGGCAAAGCCATGCTAACCCGCCTCGACCAGGGGCAAACCATCTACAGCCACAATCAGCTCTATGGTCGCTGGTGGGTATGTCGGCGTGGAACCCTGCCGGAAACGAAACGTTCGCTGCGTTTGGCGCTGCATACCGTCGAACACAGCGCCTTGCTCTACAGCGCGTCCGAGATTGAATTGCTGAGTGCTGATCAGCAGGCGCAGCATCCTTACTTGTCCGGGCTGGGGCCAGATGTGTTGTGCCGGAATCTTGACTGGACAACGCTGCGTGACCGCGCCCTGTCGCCCGAATTCAGACGTCGCAGCCTGGCCGCTTTATATGTTGACCAGCATTACCTGGCTGGACTCGGTGACTATTTGCGCTCGGAAATACTGTTTGCAGCCAGGCTGAATCCACGCCGCAGGCCTGGTGAATTGTCCACCCGGGCGCTGTCACGCCTTAGCCGGCAAACACTTGTGATCGCGCAACGGAGTTACCGGACCGGCGGACTGACCAATCCACCCGGGTTGATTGCCCGGCTGCGGGCAGAGTGGCTTGCTGCTCACCAGCGGAGCGGTTCTGAAAGCGCAGATCCAGCAGCGGCGCAACAGAAAAAACACGCAGCTAAAGAGGCCGTTCGCTTTGCGGTATTTCGCCGTGGCGGTGAGTCCTGTTACACCTGTGGCAGCACCATTGAACGGGTCAACGTAAGCGGGCGCGCGCTTTACTATTGTCCGGCCTGCCAGGATTAATTGCAGCAGAGTTACTGGCTGAGACAATTAATACATGTTCGCCGCTTCGATCAGGCAGGTCGTTTCTTCGCCATAGACGCTTACGACCATGTGCCGGTCCGGGTCGAGACGCTTAATCGTCGTGGCGATTTTTTCACGTTGTTGCCGGCGTGCCGCGCCTTGTTGCGGGGATAATAGTTCGGCATTTTCATACCTGTTCAGCCAGACCTCGAAATAGCGTTCTGCGTAGGTTTCAAGCGCCGGCAAGTGATTTTCCGGGGTGGCAAATACGAGCAGAAAAACCGGCGAGCTAAAGGCTCGCATGTGCACCATTCGTGACGGCTGGAGTACGAAGCGATCGTCCAGGCGCGCCGCTTCGTAAATTTCCGCAACCGGTGCGTACTGCTCCAGGTAGGTATCGATATTCGCCAATACATCGAAATCCGGGAACAGGTCCATCGATACCTGGCTGCCTTGTGTCGTGAGCATGCCCTCGAACAGGAAGCGCGGGATATCGTATTGAGGATCGGGAATGAGATGGAAATTGAAATATCGCATGCCCGGCATCATATCGATTGAAACGCTGGTGCCTTTTTCGAGTCGCGTGGCGGTAAATGCTTTCACATAGCCGGTACTCTCGCCGGCGAGATTTTTCAGGTCGAGCAATTGCGCGTGTTGCTCCATCGGCCGAGCCTGGAGTTCGGCCATCATGCGTTGTTCGAGTGCCCGGCCCAGGGTAGCGATGGGGCTGGTCGGCGTGTCGCTCATGGTTGGTTACCTCGGAATATCAAAGGGCCGATATCGCTACGGCTAAAGCTTTGCATACGGTTCAAGTTGTCGGTTCCGTTACCTGTTGCTGATCCGGTAACCGGCTGATCAGGATGGCGGCAATGAACAGCACCAGGTTGATGAATCCGACCAGTACAAACGGAGCGGCAGGACTGATCGAATCGAAAATGCGCCCGCCGACGCTGGTAATAAACATCACGCCGGCGGCGCCGAAAAATGAAAACATGCCGATGATCGAGCCGCGGTTTACCGCCGATGCCTGTTGCCCGATGAGTGTCTGGCTGGCCGTAATGGCACTCATCTGGCCGATCCCGAGCAGTATCGCGGCAGGATACATCCAGCCGCCGAGCGGGTCGGAGATCAGCCCCATTACCGAATAGCCGATTGCGCACAGCAACATGGCCAGCGCCATCGCCCGGGTGCGGTCGAGGCGGTCGTTGATAAAACCGGCGATCGGTGCCCAGATCAGTGCACTGCTCATGGCCAGGGCGAAGAAACCACCCGCGGCGCGCACCGCATCGTCGGGACTCATGCCGGCGGCAATCGCGGTCTGGTTAAGCCACAGGGTAAAAAAAGTGCCGACAACGACGAGGTCTGCGCGGGCGACAAACGCACTGCCGTACGCCAGGGCAATGCGTGCATTCTGCCGGCCGGCCCGCAGCCCATGTAGCATGCTGCGGGTAAAGGGAGTCGGTTGGTCGGGTTGCGGCGGTCGCCCCCCTTTTAACCCCAGGCGAATCAGGATAGCCAGCAACAGAGCAAGGCCGACCATCGTCAACATCGTGTTACGGCCCGCAGCCAGTTCGTCCATGCCCGCATCTACATACCAGTAAGGCAGTCGCGAGAAGACAACGCCAATCAGAACCGCGCCGATACCGATGGCAAAACCGGTCAGGCCGACGAGTTTGCCGCGCGAATTTTCCGCCGGGTAGTCGGCCTGCACGGCCTGCACCAGGACATTGACGATGGCAATGCCAAAGGCCAGGAAGATGCGTGCCGCCGTCAGGGTGGTGACGCTGTCGACGTAGCCGAACAGGCTGTAGCCAATCCCCAGGATTAGTGCGCCGACAGCAAAGATACCGCGTCGGCCGAAGCGATCGGCCAGGGTGCCGACGGCAGCACTCAACAAAAGCACGACGATCTCACTGTAAAAGACCATGTCGCCGCTTACCTGCCCCTGCTTGTCTACCGCCAGGTCGATTTGAACGGTTAAAACATACGGTTGTATGACACTGATAAACGTCGTCAGGCTGATGCCGATAAATGCCGCAAACAAAAAACTTCCGGCATGCAGGGGCCGGACGCCGGGAGCCAGTTCAACGGGTCCCAGTCGACATGGATTATCGACCATGCTGCATTATCCTGCTTACTGCCATTCTGGCGATGGTAGCGGAGAAATGCTTGCAGACACCAAATTTATTACTGCTCTGTGCGATCATTGGTGACATCGACTGCGGGTTGGGGGAAGGGTTATGCCGGGATTTTTCGTCAGAACGCTGATTACGGCTATCGGGCTTTGGTTCGCCAATGCCATGGTGCCGGGTATTGATATTGCCATGCCGGGCACCCTGATACTGGCAGCATTGCTAATGGGCCTGATCAATGCCCTGGTGCGGCCCATTGCCATATTGATGACGCTGCCGCTCACAATTATGACGCTGGGGTTATTCCTGCTGGTTATCAATGCGGCGATGTTTGGCTTGGTGGCGGCGCTGCTGGGCGGTTTTCACGTCAGCGGTTTTTTTGCCGCATTACTGGGCTGGCTGATTGTTTCTGTTACCGCCATAGTGGCGTCATGGTTCATCGGGGCCAATGGACGCTATGAAGTGCTGATTGTCGACCGCCGCCGGTAAAGGGTGACCGACACCAATAGCGGAGTTTGTTATGACCACCATGGGTTTTATTCGCTACCGGAGTGACTATAAGTATCAGTTGGCCGAAGGTTATGAGATCAGCACGCTGATCAGGCCCGGGGTGGATATCAACACTGATTATATTAACCTGGATGTCGCCGGGAAGCTCCTGGTTAAAAAGTCTTACGCCTGGGATGGTCCATCGGGGCTGGTGAAAGATACGCAGAAAAATATGCGTGCTTCGCTGGTGCATGATGCCTTGTATCAACTGATGCGCAACAAACATCTCAGCGCAAGAACCTGGCGCAAGGCGGCGGATATTCAATTCATGGAGTTATGCAAACAGGATGGCGTGTCGAACCGTACGGCAAATCTCTGGTACCGGGGTTTGCGCCGGTATGGCAAACCAGCGGCAAGCCCGGAAAATAAAAAGAAGGTGGCGCGTGCGCCACCGGTTGATGAATAACTCTGGTTGAGCAGTTATTTTTTTTCTGCTCGTTTTTTTCTCCACACTTCCTTCTTGCGCTGTTGTGCGCCTTTGAAATATTCATCCCAGCCCGGCGCTACATCGCGTTCGAATAAATCTTCGATATAAACCATCGCCGTTTTCGGTGATTCGGCCCAGTGTATGTACCGCCAGCCCGCATCGGTTCTGCGCAGCACGGCACTGACACGGACATTTTCGCCGATTGGCTTAGACGCAATAATTTTCATCTCAAAGTGCATCTCCCAGACGGCAATGGCCAGGTTCGGTGCAATCAGTTTGACCTGAATGTTCGACATCTCCTCGCGAATCGCCTCAACAGCCGGATTGGGCTGCGCCGGGTCGAGATAACTGCGTAACCGCTCCCAGCCGATAAACCACTGCGTCTGTTCCTCGGCAAGATAGGTCGGGAACGGTTCGGCCGGATCCCACAATTCGAGCAGCGTGGAGAAATCCTGCGAATTCCAGCGGTTGGCAGTTTCATGAATGACGGCTTGAACTTCTGCCTCGATGAGCGGGTCAATATCGATCTGCGGCGGCGGGATGAAAACCTTGTGGCCGCCGGCCTGCAGTGGTGAAGAAATACCCAGCAGGGTGGTGATTAGCAAACCGGCCAGTGAGAATCCGACCATGTGTATGCGGGAAAATGCTTTCATGTTCATTGGCGTTGACCCCGTGGAAAGTTATTTGCGGCTGACCTGTCATTGTCATCAGTTGCTAATCATGGCAGACAATCATCGGCACTGATATATAATTTCGCAACTTATGCAAGACCAACTCTGGATTGTGGCACTGATTCTGGCCGGCTTTGTCTGTTATGTAGCGGGTAAGGTGATTGCGGCCATGAATAAGAGCAAACGACAGTGGCAGCAGGTTGATAAATCCAAGCTTAAAACCTGGGAAGATGATGACGGCTAAAAGAATCGGTATCAGGCGCCAATTTCTGTTGCTCCAATTGCTCATGGTCTTGTGCTTCATCCTGTTGCCGGGTGTCAATGCCTGTGCCTCGCCGGAACGCAAGGTTGGGGTTGTTTATGTTGTACATGGTGGTTTTACCCAGACTTCGCAGCAGGGTTTGTGGTCTGCAACGCTGCAGATTTTCGCCTATGACCCGCACAGTGCGGTGTATAAGAATGTTATCTGGAATCCGAAAATGTGGCCGCGGATTCTGAATTTTGGTAACGCGCCGAAAGAACGGGGCAAGTATGCCTTCGAGTTTGCGCGTATCGGCGGGACCGATCCGGCCAATACACACACTGGCGCTCGTCTTGGTCAGTTACGTGAGGCGCTTAAGGCTCGTGAATCTCAACTGGGTGTCAAATTTATCGTCGACTATGCGGCGTGGATTGCCAGTGACCCGGCTCATCATGCCAACCCACGTATGCTCTATGAGCCGGGGGTCGAGGGTGGCAGCCCGCTAACCTACTGCGGCAGCGTGGCCGACGGCGGGATCGGGCCGGACCGGACCTGGCCGGATTGTGATCCGCAACGCTTTAATATCGACGGCCCGATTGAGCGCATGCTGAAAGCCGGGGCCGATGAGATTGTGATGATCGACATGACGACCAGTGGTGTGCGTTTTTTCAAATCTTTTGATGTGGTAAGTGCTGCGCGTGCTGTCGTTGCGCAGCACAATGCAGTGTCCGGAACTGACATTAAGGTGCATTGGTTAAATGATCCTGAAGACCTGATGCGTGATTCATATCCTGATCAGCCTGCCGACTGGACGCGGACACTCGGTGAACCCGAACATGATCCACGCATCCCGCTGGCAGGGCGGCCTAACCCGGTTTCATCCGACCCGCGGCTGGCGGCATTTCATGTGGATGGTATAGAGCAGCGGTTGCGCCCGAAACTGGCACTCGCCAGGACGGGTGTATTGCTGGTCAACCATGCCACGCGTACTTATAACCAGTTATTCGACCCGAAGATTGATGATACGCTGGTGTTAAATGAGAACATCAAGCGCGAACTCATCGCACGCCACCCCGAAATCAAGACCGATAACATTGTCGGTGCGTGGATGGGGGTCAAGGAATACAACCCACAGATCAAGCCGCAGCGGCCAAACGGCAGCCGGTTTGAACGTACGCGCCGGATGCGGGGTGAAAATCTTGGCCATGCCTACCTGTACGAAACTGATGAACAATTACCGGGCGGCGAGTGGGGCTACCGCTACTGGGATGCACTGGAACGGCTTAAGAACCAGGGGGTCGAACACATCGTGGTGGCCTTTCCGCAGATTATGGTCGATTCCGTGCTCAATCTCGTCGAGCTACCCAACCAGATTGCCCGCGAGATCGGTTATCGCAGCTGGTTGTATGACGGCCAGCCCGACTATGCGACCTATCCCGGGACAGGTCATCCGTTTACCGACTACTGGGGCATCTGGGTCGACACCGAGTGCCGTGTTGCCGGGCAACCGGAGCAGACCCGGCCGTGCTGCTTTGACCTTGGCGGCTGTGGCGACGGCCGGTCTTATCCGCCACCACGTCAGACCCCGGTGGATGTGGCCCGTAACGATCTCGATCCATCGCTGGCCTGGGATATCCCGGCCTTCGGACACCTGGGCTATGATCCTGAAGACGGTCCGCCCACGGACGATCATCCGGTATCGGGTCAGTACCGGGGCAGCTGGGTGATCTGGCAGCCGCCCAACAGCCGACCGGAAGTGGCGGTTTTCCTGGCCGATCATGTGATTGAATTTTTACAGCACTAAAGCCCGAATCATGAGCAAACCTGCGCCGGAAAAAATCAGTATCTTTGTTGATGTGCAGAATGTTTACTACACTTGTCGGCAGGCTTACAAACGCAATTTTGATTACAACAAGTTTTGGGAAAAAGTGACTAAGGGTCGTGAGGTGGTCAGTGCGTTTGCTTATGCCACTGATCGTGGTGATGAAAAACAGGCGCAGTTCCAGAATATTCTGCGTGCGATTGGCTTTACGGTAAAGTTAAAGCCGGTGCTGAAACGTCTTGATGGAACCACCAAGGCCGATTGGGATGTGGGCATCGCGCTGGATGTTTATGAGGCGGCGCCCGATTGCGACAAAGTCGTGCTGGTTTCCGGTGATGGCGATTTCACCGTCCTGCTGGAACGGATCGAGCAACGTTTTAATACCAGTTCCGAGGTGTATGGTGTCGTGCGGTTAACCGCCAATACACTGATCAACGCCGCCGGCGATTTTTTTCCGATCGGCGAACCCCTGCTGCTATAGCCTGTTTAAAGCCATGACAGTGGTCTATTGGTGTCTGACGGTATAACTGAAATATAAATATGTCCCATCAAACCGGTTTTGCTTTCAGTGAGCTGACCCTTAACTATCGGTCTGCTCCAGGGCACCCTGAAAGTCCCGAGCGGTTGCAGAAGCTGCTGGACAGGGCCACTGCGACAGGCATTCTTCAGGACACCGTGGACGTTTCTGCATACCATGATACAAAGCCGTTTCTTGCCAATATTCACAGTGAGGAACATATTCAATCGATTTGTAGTGAGCAGAACAACGCGAGGCAGGCGGCGCTGGAGGCACTGGGCCTGGCGCTGGGATCAGTGCGCGATGTTTGCAGTGGAAATATAAACAATGCATTTTGCGCGGTTCGCCCGCCGGGTCATCATGCGCATAACAATGGCGCGAACCATGATGCATTGGGCGCGGGAGAGGGGTTTTGTTTTTTTAATAACATCGCCATAGCAGCCCGTTATGCTCAGAGTTTGCCCGCTATTGCCAGGGTGTTAATTGTCGACTGGGATTATCATCATGGTAATGGCACGGAATGGGCTTTTTACCGCGACCCGTCGGTTTATTTTTTTTCCACGCATGAATGGCAGGCTTATCCCGGTACCGGTAGCCCGGAACGTTTGGGCGCCGGACCCGGAGCGGGTTACAACCTTAATGTTCCCCTGGCTGCAGGGGCCGGGGATGAAGAGGTGCTACGCGCCTTTGCGGAACATGCGGTTGCGGCTGCGGATAACTTCAACCCGGACCTGATTCTGATTTCGGCAGGATTCGACAGCAGGGTGGATGATCCCCTGGGTACTTTTAAGATTACCGATACCGGTTTTAGCCGGCTGACCAAACTGCTCATGGAGCTAGCCGACCACCATTGCGAGGGCCGGCTGGTGTCATTTCTTGAGGGCGGATATAACGAGGAAGGTCTTGCGCTGGCCGCCTGTGCGCATTTGGAAACGCTTAAATCAGGGTTGTAAGCACGGTGTCTGACGCCAATGCAATGAGTGGGGTAAGTCATGCAGGAAAACCTTAAGTTCTATATTAATGGTGAGTGGGTCGATCCGCTCAGGCCACACCCGTTTGAGGTAGAGAACCCGGCGACCGAGGCAGTGATCGGTCGGATTAGTCTTGGCAGTGCCGCCGATGTTGATCGTGCGGTGCTGGCCGCCCGGGCCGCTTTCACGACTTATGCCCTGACCTCCCGGCAGGAACGTATTGACCTGCTTGACAAGATACTCGCTGGCTACCAGGAACGTATGGGTGAGATCGCCGCGACCATTTCTGCGGAGATGGGCGCGCCGTTATGGCTGGCGAATGCCGCCCAGGCACCTACCGGATTCGGTCACCTTGCCACTACGATAAAAATTCTCAAGGACTTCGAGTTCGAGCAAGTGCGCGGCAACAGCACAATCATTAAAGAGCCTGCAGGTGTTTGCGGTTTCATCACGCCTTGGAACTGGCCGATGAACCAGATCATGTGCAAGGTTGCGCCGGCACTTGCTGCGGGTTGCACCATGCTACTCAAGCCGAGCGAGATGACACCGCTTTGTGCGCTAATCGTTGCAGAGATCATGGATCAGGCCGGTGTGCCGGCCGGTGTGTTCAACCTGGTTAACGGTGACGGGCCGGGGGTTGGTAACGCGATTGCAGAACATGCAGACATTGATATGGTTTCCTTTACCGGGTCAACCCGCGCCGGTGTGCTGGTGGCCCAGTCTGCGGCCCGATCCATCAAGCGTGTCACCCAGGAACTTGGTGGCAAGTCTGCCAATATCATTCTTGAAGATGCCGATCTTGCAACGGCAGTGAAAGCCGGGGTGCGCAACTGTTTTGCCAATAGCGGCCAGTCCTGCAACGCGCCAACGCGTATGCTGGTGCATGCAAGTCAGCATCAGCAGGCACTGGAGATTGCCCGGGCGACGGCTGAAAGCGGATCGCAACCGGGTGATCCGCAGAGCAGCGAGAAGGTCCTCGGCCCGGTCGCCAGCAAGGTGCAGTTTGACAAGATTCAGGGGCTGATCAGCAAAGGTATTGAGGAGGGCGCTACGCTGGTTACCGGCGGCCTGGGCAAGCCTGAAGATCTTGCGACCGGCTACTTCGTCAAACCAACCGTGTTTGGCAACGTGACCAACGACATGACAATAGCCCGAGAGGAAATCTTCGGCCCGGTACTGTGCATCCTGCCCTACGAGACGGAAGCACAGGCAATCGGGATTGCCAATGATTCGGACTACGGGCTGGCGGGCTATGTTCAGTCGGGTGATGCAGCCCATGGCCGCAAGGTGGCGGACCAGCTGCGTGCCGGTCAGGTCATGATTAATGGCGCCGGTGCAGACTTCAACACGCCGTTTGGCGGCTACAAGCAGTCGGGTAACGGCCGCGAGTGGGGCGTTGAAGGTTTCCAGGAATTCCTCGAAATCAAGGCCGTGGTTGGGGGTTAGAACCGGCTGTGATCAATGGTGCCTGCCACCAATTGCGCTTTGTTAGCCGTTAAGCGATCCCGGATTTACGCAAGTAAAACGTATATTTCTTCAGTGTTATTATGCTCATGCAGCGGATCTTTTTTATCCCCATAGGCAGCGCTGCCTTCACGGCGTCATATGGGCGATATTGACGTTGACTTTTGCTTGGTTAACATAATTATTTAGCCGTAGTGCCAGCAGTTATATTTCCGCATCAGGCAAAATGAACCCGGCAGCTTTTTTGGAGCCCCGCAACATGCACATTACTCGCACCTTGAATGTCACTGCAATTTTGTTTGTTTTGCTGCTGTTGCTAACGGTCGGCCGGACCCGGGCCGAAGTCGGGCCGGATGCAGTCTCCGGTGCCAGTCCCGAAGGCCCGGCGATCGACAGCAGTAAGGAGCTGCCGGTACGCTTTATTCCCAATATACCGCCGGCCGGGGAAGGCTATTACGCACCGGATGACTATCATTTTATCGCCCAGGCTCGTGATCCCGATGCGCAGACCAATGGTGATGAACGGATCGGCGGCGCGCTGACCTATATTTTTACCGATGACGGCAAGCTGACCCGGCGGATTAACCATCGTGGCCAGGATGCATGTTCGTATTTTTTCCAGGATCAGGAACGGGTGATCTGGACTTCGACCAGAGACAATATGGAGATGCCGCTCGGTGACTGGGCCAGCCAGGATAACTATCCGCAAGGGGCCGAGTTGTACAGTTCCGACCTGCACGGCGACGACATTGTCCGGCTTACCAACAATCAATGGTATGACGCCGAGGTGACCGTATCGCCGAACAATGAATGGATTGTGTGGGCCCGGCAGATCGACGGCAACATTAACCTGTGGCGCATGCGTTCGGATGGTACGGATGAAACCCAGATTACCTTTACTGAAGACTGGCAGCCGGGTGCGCCGTTCTACCTGGCCGATAACGAAACGATTATTTTCCAGGCCTGGCGAAACAGTGAATACGGCAAGATCACACCGACACCCATGACGGTATTCACCATCAAGTCTGATGGCACCGAACTGACTCAACGCACTTTTAATCGCGACATGCAGTGGGGGCCGGCTCCCGCGGGAGACGGGCGTCATTATTTGTTCACCCGGATGATCGATGGCTATAACTTCGAGTTGTTCCTCGGCGATCTGGGCGGCGACGAACCGCGACGCCTGACCTATAACACCGGTTTCGATGGCATGAAGTCACTGTCAAAAGACAGTAGCAAGATGATGTTTAATCGGGCCGCCTATAAAGATGATCCCACGCTATATATTCACGTAATGGATCTGTCATCGCTGAATCTTGGTCCGGAGTATTTCCAGGGTATTGCCGATACCCCGGTACCGGAAGGCGCTGTGCTGATTAACGATTTCACCGTTGAGTAAATTGCACCGGGCACCAATTAATCTTGGAATGATCTTATGTGGCTGTTGATTCTTGGTTTTGTGTTGTTCCTCGGTGCCCACCTGGCGCCGGGTGTGTTGGGTCTGCGAGAACAGCTTGTGACCCGGCTTGGTGAAGGGCGTTTCCTCGGGGTTTATATCGGCACTTCGGTGACCGGTATGGTCGGTATCATAGTCGGCAAGGCGCTGGCACCGGAAATCGATATATGGGAGCCTCCGGACTGGGGGGCCAGGGTCTCGCTGCCGCTGGTTGCGGTCGGTTTTGTCCTGATGGCGGCATTGCTGTTGCCGAGCAACATTCGCCGCTTTACGCGCCACCCGATGCTATGGGGCATGACTGCGTGGGCTGCCGGGCATTTGCTGGCCAACGGGGACCTGGCTTCGATAATCCTGTTTGGCGGATTTGGTGGATTTGCATTGCTTAGCATTCACTCACTGACTCGACGTGGTGCGCAGCAGACAACCGTGAAGGTTGCGCTTTGGCGAGATGGCGTTGTGCTGGCAGCCGGGCTTGGTGCCTGGCTGGTGATGTTGCAGTTGCATTCATTCCTGTTTGGGGCGTGAAAAGCTATAGAAAGAAATCACCGCTTCGATGGCAACAGCGACCGGGGATTCACAACCGGGGATATATTTTTAATTGCGCGAGCCAAGATAAATGGCAGCCAGCGCAATCACCGCGCCTGTCGCTTCCATAACAGTCAATACGCGCCCGAACCATAGCACTTCCCATAAATAACTCAGGGCAGGTTGCAGCAGTAGCGCCAGACCGGCTTCGGTGGCTGTGACTTTGGGCAGGCTGGCCGCAATGAGCAGCCAACCGATGCAGTGCGACAGTATTCCGTAGGCGAATAACCAACCGACATCGGCCGGGGTCGGAATCAGCAGTGAGGCTCCTTCCATGCCGACACTGATGCCAAGCAGCAGGGCAGTGGTTAGCGACACGATCGCCACTTCGCGGGTTGGCATTCGATGGCTGGACAATGAACGTGCCGTGCGCAGGCTGAGCAGGTATCCGGTGTAAGCCATTGCTGTCAGTAATCCCAGCCCGATGCCGAAGCGATAGTTTGCGGTCAGTGTCTGCCATTCGAAACCGACCAGCAGCGCAAGTCCCATGATTGCCAGCGGTACCGCAACCAGTTGTCTGGCGCGTGGTGCCTGGGCAAGCAATAAAATTCCGGCCAGCATCATGAAAAATACCTGGAAGTTGGCCAGCAGGGTGGCCAGACCGGGCCCTACGTAAGCAATGCTTCGATGCCAGAACCACAGATCCAGCGAGAAAAAAAGCGCCGCGACCAACAGCATGACAAGGATCCGGCGAGATAAATCAAGCCGCTGGCGAGTGACCATGAGAAATATTACCAGCGCAATGCCACCGATCAGGACCCGGTAGAATGCGCTGACTGTCGGGGGTACCGTAACCAGCCTGACCCATATGGGTGACAGGCTGATCAGTGTTGCACCCACGAACAGCAATAAATGGGGTCGAACCGAGTGTTCTTCTGGAGAATCTTCAGTCACGATGGCGATGATAACCGGATAGCACGGGGCCGGATGTATTTATGACCCGAAAAAGTATCCACTATGCCTTGTAATAGAGAAAAAGCTTTATTTCAAGCCGGTATTAAGTGGCGTTATTTATTTGCGGTCGTTTAGTTGACGATTGGCTCGTGCCTGATGGTAAAAATTTTCATGCGGGAGAAATCACCGCCCAGCAAAGGTGGCAAACAACTTGCTTTTCCGGACTTTGACGGTAATGGAGCTTTCATGAGTGTGGGCAATATTTTGTAAAACTCGCAGGTTGGAATGTTGTTTGCGGATCATCTCCAAGCCATCCGGGTTGAGATCGAACAGGTGGCGCCCAATTGTGCTGCCCATGTTCCCAAACCTGTGCCGTCAGGAGAGCCGAAGTAAATGCCGCAAGTACATCCTGACACCAGTGCAGCGCTCTTTGACTTGCCGGGTGCCGGGGTGTTGACTCCAGTACCACGAAAGTAGACAGGCAACCATTATCTTTCAATAAATTCGATCGTCTTTCTGGCCAGTGTTTCCGGGTTTTCCTCGATCAGGAAGAAACCGGTGTCCGGGTAAATTTCATGTGGCTGGTTGCGGGTGCCGGGAATCTGATCGTGAAGTTCTTCCGGTTTGAAACTGCGTTCGGCAATCTGTTGGCTGACCAGCGTCAGTGTCGGTTTGGTCCAGTTGCCGAGTTTTTTCCACACTTCACGATTCAGCGCATCGGCGGGGTTTAGCATCGTTGCCGGGATCAGCATTGGCAGGCGGCGCGGGCCACCCTTATAGGATTCGTTGGGATATGGGGCATCGAGTCCTTTGCGGGTATCGGCATCGAGGTCTTTAACGGTCATGTCCGAGACCATGCCGCTGATTGGGAATATATCCGGCTTCAGGGTATAGCGTCGCCATCCGGCGACCCAGACGGCACTCAGGATGCTGTTGGCGCGTGGCACGATCGTGGTGACCAGTATGAGTCGGGAAAAGATCTCGGGGTGCTCAACGGCCACAGGCAGGCCAAAGTAGCCGCCCCAGTCAAACATAAAACCGGTACTGTTCCTGATGTCCAGCGCCTCGAGAGTTGCGGTCAGCCAATCGATTTGCTTTTGGTAGGTGTGGGCATTCCAGTCCGCGGGTTTATCGGAGCGGCCGAAACCAATCAGGTCCGGAACCACCACCCGGTAACCGGCAGCGGTTAGCAGCGGGATCATTTTTCTGTAGGAATAACTCCAGGTAGCCTGTCCATGCAGCAGTAAAATTATGTGTCCGTCGGCAGGCCCTTCATCAAGATAGTGAACACGCAGGTTGCCGAGGTCAGAGTCTCTGATCTCGACATAGCGTGGTTCGTACATAAAGTCATGCAGGGATGCAAACCGGGCATCCGGAGTACGCAGAACAGGCGTGTAAGAATTAACCGCAACAGCATCGCCGGCTGATTGCACGTCATAGTGGTTGAAAGTGAAAAGCGATAATACGCCAACCAGTAATACAATAAGTATCATCAGTATTTTGCGCATGCCAGACCTCCAAATATGCGTAGAATACTTTTACTTGTAATATTTTTTTGGCAGCCGGTTCAGTCGTTATTCCCGCTGATCTTCGTTGCTAAGGCGGTTACCAGGGTAAGACAGAACCATCTTCGTAGGTTAGGAACTTGCCGTTATCTTCCGGGGTGAGGCCGTCGATTACCTTTAGCATTTTTTCTACGCTTTCGTTGGTTTCGATCATGTTGGGAATTTTTATGCCCTTGAATTGATCGCTATCCTCCATTGTATCGACCTGTCCGGGTGACAGCAGTATCAGGGTGATGCCTTTCTTAGGTGTTTCGAACGAGAGTGTATACATGTACATATTCAACGCGGCCTTGCTGGCGCGGTAGCTGTACATTATCGGCATTTTCGGGCTGAGCCCAAATGAGCCGCCCTTGCTGGAAATGATGATCATTTTCTTTTGTTCGGAAGCGGCGACTGCAGCCATGAATGCCTGGGCAAGTTTCAGCGGGGCGATGGCATTGACGGCCATGCTGTTTCGCGCTATATCCCAGTTCACACCGGATACACGCCTGAAAGCAGATTTGTACTTCGGGGTAATGCCGGCATTGCTGAGTAAAACATCGATGGTTTGCTCGGTATATTTAGCCGCGAGTTCATCGATGCGGGCAAAGTCGGTGACATCGAGCTGCTCGATAACTATCTTCTCATGGGTGGTAACCAGGGCTTGCAACTGTTCAGCTTTTTCAGGCTTACGCGTGGTTGCAATGACATTCCAGCCAAGAGCAGCATATTGCTTGACGAATTCAAGGCCGATGCCGCGATTGGCGCCGGTGATAAACACGGTTGGACTGGCTGGATCAAGGTCTGCCCATGCGGTTGATGAGATAATGAGCAGCAGCAGGCTGAGTGATTTTACAGGGGCTTTAAGCATTATTATTTCTCTGGTTGGGCGCATTTATTGGTCAAATTATAGCCGAGAAAAACACGCCAATGAACGGGCATCTTTGCTGTTATTCACTTTTGGGGTTTTGATGGCCCTATGCCCGGCCAGGGTTTGCCGAATTTTGCAGTCACGTTATCGATGAGATCAAGGATTTTTCCCTCTCTGAGCCTGTGGGCAGACCCACGCAGGTCGACTACCGGCATCGGAGCGAGAAAAACCGCTACCTCATAGGGTGAATTACCGTCAGGCCATCAGGTTGGCCGGCTTCGGAGTCGAGTTTGGCAATCAGTGCCGGGTAGCAGCACTTTTTAATCTTGTGCTTATGCCGGGTGCAGGTCATTACTCAGCATCTTCGGGATGGTAGAATTACCCATAAGATTTTGCTGGGGTCTGTATCTCAGCGCAGTTTGCCGGGCATAACCGGATGAAGTGACTCAGGGAACAATAACCATGATGCTGCAACAATTTCAGGTATTGGCGGCTTACCAGCGGCAAATGAATCAGCAGTTTTACACTGTCTGTGAACAGCTTGGAGAAGAGGAGCTCAGGCAAGACCGGGGCGCCTATTTTAAGTCAATATTTGGCACGCTCAATCACATGCTGTTGACCGACCGGCTTTGGCTGAGTGGTTTTCTCGGTAACCCCATTTCATTTAGTTCGCTTTTCGAAGAGTTGTATGACAACTTCGCCGAACAGCGCAGCGGACGTGAGCAAACCGATGCCGATATCAAAGTCTGGGTAGAGGGATTGACGGTTAAATCGTTACAAGTGCCATTCAGTGACGGGCTGCAGCTCCCTCTATGGGTTACCATCACCCACTTCTTTAACCATCAAACCCATCATCGTGGTCAGCTTTCGACCCTGCTAAGCCAGGCCGGGTTGAACTTTGGTGCGACAGACCTGCCGTGGATTGAGGGTGTTAGAGCGCACGTTACAGCAGGACCATCTTGAACAAGACCGGGTTCCAGTACCCGTGTGACAGTTATCCCGATCTGCTCGCTGAATTTTATGCTGATATAAATGGTCGTGAGGCAACTGAAGCGCCAAGCGAAAAACAAGCCGAAAATTGGTGGTGTCGGTCGCAAACTTCGCGTGGTGCAGTCCTGGATAAGGCCGGTTATGCGATGCTGCATATCGTCGACGGTAAAATTTATAACAGTCCGGGTAGTATCAAGCTCTTTGAAACCCTGGCGTACCCGGTGAATCCACGGGTGCCGGGCTTGATATTTTTAATGAATCTGAATCAGACTGAGGCCGCCGGAAAGTCAGTAGTCTTCTGTATTGATGTTTTTTTTCAGAATAACAAGCCGAACCCTGCAGCGATTGAGATTCTTACGACTGCCTTGAAGCCTGTCTATGAACGGCATGAGCGGGATTTTGACGATCGTTACAAGGGGGAGTCTGGCCGAATACTCGCCGGCCTTGTCTCGGAATGCGGTGTTATGGACTTTTTTGCAGCGAGCGATTCCGATTCATTCCCTGATGAATTGTTACATGCCGGGCTGGCGGCTTACCGCGACATAGTGACGCTGACAAGTGACGATGTCCCGACAGATGATGATCATGTGGCCATGAATCAACACCGGCAACGTCTGCTCGAATGGTTAACCGTTGATGACATCGGAATTCAGTTTGCGAAGGAAAGTGGTGTGCCGATGTCGGTCATAGAAGCTTACGGCTATCCACCGCTTGTTCGGTATTAAAGTATGCCGGTAGGGTTCCATGACCCTGACAACAGGAGATTGTAATGAAGTATGTGTGGTGTATGAGCCTGGTTTTACTGATCAGCGGGGTGATCGCATGCTCACCGACCCACGATCTTTTCTGCGCTGCTGAACAGGCTGATGATTTTGAGCGCCGGGCATTCGGTGGACGGCTGTTCGACATGTGGTATGACGAGATCGAGGAGAGCTTTATTCCGGATGATCCGGATACCCCCGGGGTTGACGGGCAGGGTGGCCCGCATGGCAATGGCACCCTGAACGGTGCCGATGGTGAGCCGATCGAGAATACCGGTCACAACTATCGGCTCAAGAACCTGTTCGGTTGGGATATGCGTGGCGATGCCGGTATCTACGGGCGTGAGCATCAGGCCAAACCGTGGGTGCTGCAGACTGGTCCATTGAGCCCACAGCATGCCGGTGCAACGCGTGGGTTCTGGGTTGCCGCTTTGACGAATGGCAATCGGGGGCTTGGCATCCCGGTATACGGTGATGTTCTGCTCCCGGATGAGATCGGGGCACTGGTCGATTTCATGCTGGCGGTGCGCGACGGGCAGTTACCGCATCCGGATGATCTGTATGCTCTGTCCGGCGAAGCGCCGAAAGGTTTTATTCTTGCGCCCGGTGGTGATGCCGAGCGGGGCCACCGGTTCTATGCCGCGCAGTGTGCCGAATGCCATGGCGAGGATGCGACAAAAATTATTTTCGATAACGGTGAGCAAAGCCTCGGTCAGCATGCGCGACACTATGGTTATGCCATTGCGATGATTGCGTTGTCCGGTGAGCCTGGCTCGGAGATGGGTGCAGAATTGTCATTGAATCTTACCGCCACCGAGCAGACCTCGGCTTTGCTGGATTTACTGGCCGCACTTTGCGACCGTGAGCGATATCCTCGTGGCGCCGGAACCGATCCGGAAGTGCCGGATGGCGATCCTCGTTGCCGGGAGTATCTTCGCTAGAAAACAGAGGCTCGATTGTCAGGCAGCCGTTGGTCTGTGCCGATATAATGCTCCACAACGGTAATACTTCGGCTGGAGACTTTAATAGTGAATACCAAGTGGGTCCGGACTCTATTACTGATAGCGGCTGGCATGGTTGCGATAATGGCCTGGCAACTGGTCGGGCGCTCGCAACCGGTGCGTGTGGGTGTCGTTCCAGTCGAGCGTGGCGAGGTGATGTCGACGGTGTCCAATACCCGGGCCGGTACCGTTGACGCCTGTCGGCGGGCGGGTATGTCGCCGTCACTTGGTGGTCAGATTGCCGAGTTACCGGTACGCGAGGGCGATACGGTCAAGACCGGGCAGATCATGCTGGAATTGTGGAATGACGATTTGCGCGCCGAACTGGAGTTGACGCGACGGGATGTAGTGGCCAGTCGTGGGCGTATGGAAGAAGTTTGTGTGCGCGCAAATGTCGCCAGGGATGAGGCGCAACGTCTGACCAGCCTGCTGGCCAGGGGTCTGGCCGCCGAAGAAGAAACCAACCGCGCCGTCGGTGAGTCCCAGGCGCGGCAGGCCGGCTGTGCAGCCGCCCGGGATGTAATCAAGGTTGGTGAGGCTCAGGTTGACGTTGCAACCGCACGGCTTGAGCGCACCTTGCTACGTGCTCCTTTCGATGGTGTTATCGCCGAGATAAACGGTGAACTCGGTGAGTTCGTGACCCCATCTCCGGTCGGCATTCCGACCCCACCGACCGTCGATCTAATCGATGCCAGTTGCTTGTATATAAGTGCGCCGATCGATGAAGTCGATGCGCCGGCTGTGCGGACCGGGCAACAGGCATTGATTACCATGGATGCATTCCCGGGTCGTAAATTTCCCGGTGTTGTCCGCCGGGTCGCCCCCTACGTGCTTGATATAGAAAAACAGGCTCGTACGGTCGAGGTCGAAGCGGAGATAGGCAATCCGAATGGGGTTAATACCGACGGACAGGTTCTGCTGCCCGGTTACAGCGCCGATGTTGAGATCATACTGGTGACACGCGAGAACGTGCTGCGCGTACCGACCCAGATCATTCTCGATGGCATGCGGGTATTCGTACTGGACGGGACCTTGCTTGCAGAGCGCGAGATAGAAACCGGTATATCGAGTTGGGAATTCGTCGAAGTCTTGTCCGGTCTTGAGGAAGGCGAACTTGTGGTGTTGACGGTAGATCGCGAGGGTATTGTCGATGGCGCGACTGCGGTGGCCGAGTAGGCAAAGGCACCTTTGATGTCATGATTAAACTCGAGGGTCTTTGCCGGGACTTTCAGGTCGGCGATCAGGTTGTGCATGCGCTCGATCATCTCGATCTGGTGATCAGGCAGCGCGAGTATGTATCCATCATGGGGCCATCCGGTTCCGGCAAATCTACCTTACTGAATATACTGGGCCTGCTGGATTCTCCGTCTGCGGGCAATTACTGGCTTGATGACATCAGCACAGCAAGTATGCAGGATGATGAACTGGCGAGTGTTCGACAGAAGAAAATCGGCTTTGTATTTCAGTCCTTCCACCTCGTGCCGCGCATGAACGCAGTGGAGAATATCGAACTGCCGATGGTGCTGGCGGGGCTTTTGCCGGCGGATCGCCGTGACAAAGTTGCTGCTGCGCTGGAGCGTGTCGGCCTGACAAACCGGGCTGACCACCGGCCTGATCAATTATCCGGCGGTGAGCGGCAGCGTGTCGCGATTGCCCGGGCTATTGTCATGCAGCCGATGATTTTGCTCGCCGACGAACCGACCGGCAATCTTGACCGACAATCCGGCGAGGAAATTGTTGACCTCATGGAGAATCTGAACAATCAGGGGCTGACCCTGATTGTTGTGACCCACGATCCGGCTATCGGTAACCGGGCGCAGCGTAAGGTGCGGATAGAGGATGGTCGCATCAAGATTGACATACAGTGAGTGAGTTGCGGTCATGAGGTTTTTCGATTGCAACCGGATTGCGTTCGGCGCCGTGATTCGCTACCCACTGCGTACCGGCATGATGTTGCTGGCGACCTCAATCGGTGTCGGTGCGGTGTTAATGCTAACTGCACTCGGGGAGTCGGCACGCGGTTATGTGGGGCAGGCATTCCAGACACTGGGTACCAATATCGTTATCGTCATGCCCGGCAGGACCGAAACGGCAGGCACCGCACCAGGTGCGATGGTGGGTACCACCGAGCGTGACCTGACCCTTGATGATGCCCGTGCGTTGCTGCGCAGCCCGGCGATCCGCTACATTGCTCCGGTGATTGTCGGCTCGGCGACCGTATCGCAGGGTAACCTGGAGCGTGAAACGACAATACTCGGATCGACAACTGATTTTGCGACCATTCGGCAATGGACCATGGCGCAGGGGGAGTTTTTGCCCAACGTTGATCTGGATCGTGCTTCACCGGTTTGTGTCATTGGAAATGTGATTCGGACCGAGTTGTTCGGTGATGAACCGCCGATTGGCAAGTGGTTACGCATTGGTACGCGCCGCTGCCGGGTAACCGGCGTACTGGCAGATCAGGGAACCTCCATCATGATTGATGTCAATGAGGTCGTCATCGTACCGGTGGGTTATACACAAATGTTATTTGACGTGTCCGGCCTGTTTCGGATTATTGCTCAGGCCACCGATCGTGAGTCGATGGATCGGGCCAGGCTGGATATCATTCGGATCATCAAGACACGCCATTACGGCGAAGAAGACATTACAGTGATTACTCAGGATGCTGTCCTGCAGACATTTGACGGAATTTTCGACACCCTGACCCGGGCACTGGCCGGTATCGCGGCAATTAGCCTGATTGTTGCCGGCGTACTAATCATGAATGTCATGCTGGTTGCTGTCAGCCAGCGCACCCGGGAAGTCGGCCTGCTCAAGGCGCTTGGCGCCACGCACCGGCAGATTGTTGCGCTGTTCCTGACCGAGGCCGCGTTCCTGGCTGTGTTAGGCGGTATCACCGGTCTTGGTTTTAGTTACCTGGTCATCATCGGTGTGCGTGGACTGTATCCGGAATATATTTTTATGCCGCCGGCCTGGGCTGCTGTCGGGGCGTTCACGGTGGCACTGGTGTGCGGCATTTTCTTCGGCATCTGGCCGGCACGCAAGGCCGCAGCAATCGACCCGATTATGGCTTTGGCGGGGCGCCAGGCATGATTTCCGCTGACCTTATTCGTTTTACCCTGTCATCGGCAAGTTCGCATCGCCTGCGTAGTGGGCTAACTGCGCTGGGTATTGGCATCGGTGTTACGGCGGTTGTGTTGCTGACCTCGATCGGTGAGGGTCTGCAGCAATATCTGCTGCGCGAGTTCACCCAGTTCGGTACCAATATCATTTCGGTCAGTCCCGGTAAGGCTTCGACCTTTGGTGGTTCGATGGCCGCCGCATTCAATACCACCCGGCCGCTTAGTCTGGGTGATGCAGAGGCATTAAGTCGCGTACCGTTTGTGACTCATACTGTAGGTACCGTGCAGGGTAACGCTGAAGTGGAGGGCAACGGTCGCTCACGGCGTACGATGGTTTCCGGAACGGGGCCATACATGCCCAGGGTCTGGTCATTTGCCGTGGCTTTAGGGGAGTACCTGCCGGCAGATGAGCAGTCGGCACCGCGCCCGTTCGTCGTTCTGGGCAGCAAGGTCCATGCTGAATTATTTGCTGCCGCGAATCCACTGGGCAAGTGGATACGTGTTGGTGGCAGCCGTTTTCGTGTTATCGGGGTTATGGAGTCAAAGGGCACGGTGCTCGGCTTCGATATGGATGATGCGGTTTACATACCCGTGTTACGCGCTTTTGAGTTGTTTAACAAGGATGGTCTGGTTGAAATCGGCGTACAGTATGAGGAGTCCGCTTCTGTAGAAGAAGTTGTGGCTGGAATTCGCCGTATGATGATCGCCCGGCATGGTGGGGAAGATTTTACCATTACGACACAACAGCAGATGCTGGAAGTGCTTGGTTCGGTGCTGAATATTGTGACGATAGCGGTAGCCGGGCTCGGCGGAATTTCATTGCTGGTTGGCGGTGTCGGTATTTTTACGATCATGACGATTGCGGTACGCGAACGAACTTCAGAGATTGGTTTGCTGCGTTCACTCGGTGCAGTGCGAAGGGATGTGCGGGATATTTTTCTTGGTGAGTCAATTATGTTGGCGGCATTTGGCGGCATCAGCGGGTTGCTTGTTGGCGGTTTAATCGTCGAGATTACCAAGGTATTGGTACCCGCATTGCCGTTGAGTTATTCGATTCCCTACGCAATAGCCGCGGAAACAGTGGCGATCCTGATTGGCCTGATAGCGGGTGTATTACCGGCCCGGAAAGCGGCGAATCTGAATCCGGTTGATGCATTGCGTACGGAATGACGGGTCTGGCCTGGTGCCGGCACCACTGCCGCCCGCTGGTCATACACCAACGCATAAGTGACTGTAATTAAAGGCATTGCAGTGACGCCTGGCTTTTCAGCTGCCAGGCGTCACGGCTATAGTTGCTGGCTTATCCGGTAGCTTCCTGGTCGCGATCTATCTTGCCCGCGATCAGCGGTATTGCATCCAGCACCCAGTTACCGGAAGTTTTTCTACCCGGAGAGGGGATGGTGTAGACCGAATTAATGCCGTTGTTTTCATTAAAGGCCTTGGAGTCAATGCGCCAGCCATTGTTGTCAAATTTCTGCAGCCATTGACGATAGGTCAGGATGGCTTTGTCGGCCGGCATCATCACTTCCTTGGTATTTGTCATCGGCGTTAAAGTTGGTGTGACTTCAAGAAGAATATCAATATCCTGTTTGGCAATAATCTTGTTACGTTCATGGATAGCCACATCTTTTTTCCGGTCCAGCATGAAGTTACGCATGTTGAGAAAGAAGATCCGTGTTTTGTTTTCGGTAACGGGTTGCTCAAAAAAGTATTGCCGAAACATTTTTTCCGGGGTCAGGGTGATGTAGGTTGCCATGGCATTGGGGCCATAGGTTCCGCCACCCGGGCGAATCATTGACCGTTCGGTTTTTTCCTTACCCCATGGTGTTCCGTCCTTGGCAGTTTCGTGATCACCCTGCGGTAATGGCGGGGTATCCATAGTGACATTAAACCAGAAGCCCCAGCCCTGACGGTGGTCTTCAGTGTCATACTCACGGACCCGGTAAGTGTCGCGGTACTTGCCGGCGTGCCCGTGGGTTGGATGGACGAACTCATTGTGAGCGGGATCCAGGCCGTTCTCCATGGAGCGCTCGTAGTTATAGTCAACTTCAAGAACCAGTAATTCATTCGCATGCCAGCCTTCCTGGCCATATTCTTCAACATTCAGTAATGGCGGGCGTTCTTCCTCGGACAAATCACCGAGGAATGCAAAGACGATGCCGTATTTTTCTTCTACCGGGTATGAATCGACTTTAGCGCGCGGAGGAGTTTTGGTTCCATATCCGATCGACGGAATGTTCACGCACTCTCCCTTACCGTTAAATTCCCAACCGTGATAAGGACAAACAAGACAGCCGTCTATAATTCGTGGTGCACTGCCCATGGACCATGCGCCGCCAAGTGAAGCGCCGCGATGGATGCAGGTATCGCTTAAAACGTGGGCCTTGCCATTAGTATCGCGAAAGGCAACCAGGTTAACGCCCAGCACCTTGGCCTTCTCGGGTGTATCCATGCCCAAGTCGTCACTTTTTACAATGGGATACCAAAAATTGATATACATGACATTTCTCCTGCGAATGGCTTATTCTTTTACTTAATCAATCAGGGTAACAAGCCCGGTGTACCGAACCAACTCGTATATATCCCTACAGGGCTGAAATTGGTGGAAACCGAGACCGGTAAACAGGCATTTTACCAATAATGATCCCGTGCCTGATTCACCCTGTGGTTTGGAGACCTGTAAATGAAAAATCTTATTTGTTATCTATGTTCCTTGCTAGTCGGTGGCGTTCTGTTGGCCGGTTGCGTTCCGACCGAAAACCGAAGGGTGGACCGGGTAGCGGTTCCTGATCTGGTGCCGGTTCCGCAACTGGTGAGAGCTGATGGTTCCTATCCCACCCGGGTTCTCGAGAAAGATACGATTGTCGTCAAGGTCATTCAGAGTGGCGCGATCAATTTGCAGGAATCTGCAACCGTAGCAGCAGGGCTTAAGGGAAATCTTGAGCACATGGTCAGGCTTGCGAGGCAGGCCTGCAGTGAAGGCGGTAAACCGGATTTTCTCCTCTATAACGAGTTTCCCTTAACCGGATATTCAACCGGCACGCGTGAGGAAAAACTCAGATTTACGCTGCAAATACCCGGACCGGAGACGGAGCGGTTGGGGGAAGTTGCCAGGGAGTGTGATAGCTATATTATTTTCGGCAGCTATGCCAAGGATGCTGACTGGCCGGGGCACATACTTAGCATTAATACCGTCATCGGCAGAGACGGCAAGATCGCACAGAAGTTCTGGAAGACCCGTAACATCAAACGTCTCTCTCCGGGTATCGAGATTCCGACTACCACGGTTGAAAGCGTGCGTGACAAGTACCGCGTCCGCTATGGAATCGAAGCCGAATTCCCGGTGCTGCAGACGGAATTCGGTAACATTGCCGTCAGTACCGTACAGCTTGATCCGTTTGTCTTTGCCGCTTTTAGTATGCGTGGGGTCGAGATCATGTTTCGCACGGCGACACTTTTTTCACCCGTCGATGTCAAGGCAACTGCCTGGTACAACAATTTTTACTCAGCCATGTCGAACATTATCTTTCCGGCTGATAGCGAAGCAGCCAGGTTTGGCGGTAAGTCGCTTATCGTCGGGCCACAAGGACAGGTCCTGGCGGAGGATCCGAGTAACAACGAGGGTATTATTGAAGCGCAGATTCCGATCGCCGAGTTCAGGAACAACCGGCGTATTCCACGCTTCCCGCTAGAGGTAGTGGCGCCGGTGTTTATGCAGTATCAGCAGGAAGCGCCTCTGAATCATATGGATATGCCCGCCGAGCAGTTACCGAAGACGCGTGAAGAAATGAAAGTGTTACTCGACAACGTCAGTCGCTGGCTGCATGAGTGAGGTGGGAAACCGTAAGATCTTCATGATGTATTGCGGGCAAACATTATTTGCTCAGGGCAAGGATTTTTTCGCTAAATTCCTCTGCCGAATAAATGCCTTGCAAGCGCTCGGCGACTGAGCCATCCCGCGCCAGCAGATAGCTGGTTGGCAGTATTCCATTCCAGGCCGGGTCAATGACGCTGGTCATGCTGTCCATGTCACGCTCTATGCTCAGGTAGCTGGTAAATCCTGGAAATTGTTTGTTCATGAAAGGTTTGACGCGTGTTTCGACACTGGCTGCGTCGTCCAGCGAAACTGCAACCAGGCTAAAGCCATTGTCCTGGAGCTTGGTTTGCAGTTGCATGAGGGTTGGAATTTCCTCAAGACAGGGTCGACACCAGGTTGCCCAGAAGTTTATCAGTACCACGCGACCTTCAAGCGCCGAAAGTTCGGCGCGCAAGCCAGCGACATCCAGTGGTATTAGCCGGTCCGTGCCATGGGCCGTCGCCGTCAGGCACAACCAGATGGTACAGGCAAAAGCTGCAAGTTGCCGGCGCATCACTGATCAGCCATGCTTGCCGGCGGCAGCAGGGTGGTGATGAATACTTCTTCATTGGCCTGTTGCCAGGCAACATAGACCGTACCATCAGTTGCAACGGCAGTTGCCGGGTAGGTCGATTTCCCTTCCGGTGTGGCGATTTCAACCGGCGTGGAAAGGCTGGCGCCCTGGTCAACCGACAGGGCAGTGAACAGGCGGTGCGGGCCACCCAGCTTGGCATGCCAGACCAGGCGGACTATGCCCTGTGGATCAACAGTCAATGCCGGGGCATCGGCATAGGCTGCTGCGGGATGCACCTGTTGTTTACCGGCAAAGGTCTTGCCGCCATCACCGGAGACCGTGAAGTAAAGTCCGGCCGGATCTTCACCACCGGTATAGGTTGAGGCGTACAGACGCTCGCCGTCGCTACCGAGTTCGGTTGGTTTCAGCGGACAACCTTGCAGTTCCCAGGGGGCCAGGTCGAGTCGCCCGCCAACGCTGAAGCTGTTGCCGCCATCCGTGGAACGGGCGATCACACTGTCGCGCCATTTATCAAATATTTTCCTGAATCCCATGTAGATCGTGTCGTCATTGAAGGCCAGCGTTAGCTGGCAACATGGGCAGACATCGTTGCCGGGTAACACGATGCGTTCTGCGCTAAAACTTACTCCATCGTCGGTGGAAACGGCGACGATGCCATCAGCACCATCACCGGAGTTCTGCATGTCGAGGACATTCTGCCAGGCCGTGATGATCGTTCCGTCTGGAGCCACACCCATGGTGCCGAACGAGTTGGCCATTGCCAGCCCTTCGCCAAGTACATCACTGCGATCCTTGCCAGATGGGCTGTTTATGGTAATCGGTGCAGAAAAACTCTTGCCCTGATCAGTCGAACGCCGGTAACGCGCGCTGACAATATCCATACCGATAGCTGCAGAGCGATCATTGGCCGGATAAAAAACATGTAGCGTGCCGCCGGGTCCGACTTCTATGCGCGGCTTGCTAACCGAAAACCCCCAGATCTCACCGGGTTGTTCGTTGATCATGACCGGCGTGCGCCAGGTCTTGCCACCATCCTCGGAACGGGTGAAATACAGATCAGTCCAGGAGCGATGACTATGTTCGCCGTGTTTGTGGGGTTTGGGCGGCGGTCGATCGGCAGTCATGCCCTTGTCGAGCCAGATGACATTGATGGCGCCGTCGACGCCAACTGCGATTTCAGGACTGACAGCGCGTCGTCCTGCATCGCTGATGCGTTGCCCGTCCGCCAGTGCTGTTGAGCAAAGAGCCAGTAGGCAAATCAGCAGTGTATGAGGCCATCCAAGCATAGTAATTGTATTCATGAGCGTTCCCGGAATATCTTTATTTGCCAACAGATTCTACCTTTCCGATGTCATCCACCCACTGGCTGAAACCGCCACCCATATGGCTGACATTTTCAAATCCCATATTTTTAACCGTCTGGGCGGCCAATGCGGACCTCAGGCCCAGGGCGCAGTGAAAGATAATTTCCTCGGCCTGATCAAAAAAATCTTTGTAATAAGGGCTGTCCGGATCGATCCAGAACTCCAGCAGGCCACGCGGCACATTTATAGAACCGGCAATTTTGCCTTCCTTTTTTAACTCCCGGTAATCACGAACATCGATTAGCAACACGCCGTCGTTGCCGATACGCTCATTTACTTCGCCGGGTGTTAACGTTGTTATTTCACGCTCTGCCCGCGCAACCAGTTCTTTGCTGCCCAGTTTTAGTTTCATCTCAGGTGTTTCTGTGCCTGGTTAGGGCAATTATTTGATTGCCTGAATTGTTTTTTTTCGCTGTTGCAAAAGATGTGATTGACGGCGGTGACTTCAAAACCAGCAACCAGGCCGTCAGGGCTACGCTCACCTTAGCGATGAAGGCATTGGTGAGCAGATCACCGATGAAGAAATAAGGTCGCTTTTCCATGGGGTTCCCGGTCAGCTTATAGCTCGATTCTACCGCGAGGAGCGAGAGTCTGAAACAGAAAATATTTAAAATCGCTTCGAGCGCAGCAATTGCTCCGGCCACCTGGTCGTAACCCGTTGCAGTGCTTCGGGTGCTTCTCTTTCGAAGACCGCCCGGTTGAGCTCCTGATAGAACGGCGGGCCGCCTTCCTCAGGCCATTGGCGGGTCGCATCGATAATAACTTTGCTGGTAGATTTTCGGTCAGGGGCGGCCGGGTCCAGCGCGAACGCACGGCGATTTTCAAATATCCGGGTCGCCAGTGACGGTTGCCAGCGGGAACCGACGGCGAAGCGTACGGCAGCCGAATCCATGATATCGATATCATCATCAACAACGATGACGACTCGTGCCAGTGGGTTGAACATGGCCGTGGGTTTGGCCACTTCGATGGCCTGGCCGGGCTTGTTCTTCTTAATACTTATATAGACAAGTCCCTGCGAATCATGCGGCGAATGGTAGTTGACGACCTCGGGATGCGACTTGCGCAGTGTGTACAGGACAGACGCGGTCTGTGGTGCCGTGATGTACTCGGCGATTACGCCGGTAAAGCTGTTCATGACCCATGGATTATTTCGGTGAGTCATGGTGTTAACAGTCATGACGTAGTTCTTGTCTTTGGGGATGCCCATGTAGCCGTACATTTCGTGGTATGGACCTTCAGGCTCAAGATTAATGATGTCGACCGTACCCTCGATGATGATTTCAGCCTGTGCCGGCACGAGAAATTCATTGCTTTCGGTGCGCACTACATCGATAGCTTTGCCGCGTAGTCCGCCGGCAACAGCCAGTTCATCGATCGGCTTGCGATTGCCGAGGCGATTCGGAATGCGTGAGCTGCTGACCATCCAGGTTATGGGGTCCTGACCGATCACCAGCGCTACCGGAATGCTGACTTCACCACGCTCCAGTGCCGCCTTGACCATCTTGATACCGGTTTGCCCGGCTTCAAAATTGACCATGATCTTGCGCGGCCCCTTGACCTGGCAGCGGTAAGTGCCGAGGTTGACGCCCATGTCAGGGTCTTTGGTGAATACCGAAGCGGTATTAATGTAGGGTCCGCCGTCACCCGGGTTGCCGCGAAAAAATGGGAACGCGGTGACATCAACGGCAGCGCCGGTTTTTCTGATTGTTTTACAGGGCGCTTCTTGTTTGGCAATTTCGTGTGGTTCGATCAGCGCGTAGTCACCGGCATTTTTTTTCAGTTGCTCAAGATGCAAATTTTTTGCTGCTCTGAAAGCAGTGGTCGGGTCATGTGGATCGCGCGGCAGGTCCCACAAAATGGCTTCGGCATCCCAGTGACCTTGCAGGTTGGCGACTACCGGGCTGTTGAATGACTGACCGTTGGCTGTGATATTGTCGAACCAGACGGCCGGCGCACCATGTACGCCAAATGAGTCGACCAGTTGGTACATGATGGCAGTCGCCTCGTAGCTATCCTGGTCGACACCGGAAAAGCGTTGCAACAGTCCGTGTTTATCCAGCGCTTCGACATAGTCACGCATTGAAGCAAAAGGTGGTTGCGGTGCATTGACATCGGTGTTCGGTTTTGTTGTTGGGCGCGTCCCGGCAGCTTTTGCTGTAGTGTCGGTCAGTACGACCGGAGAGGCTGCCACGGCCATGCCGGAAGCCAACAGTTTACGCCGTGTGAATTCGAACGGGCGAGTATGATCGGTTGGTAAATTGTGCTTCGCCATGTGTTTTACCTCTTTATCAATTTGAGCGGTATTCTTTCATGAAATTAGTGTCTGATCCCATTTAATCCTACTATCTACCGATGGAGCTCACCTTGCAGTGTTTGTTGGCATTTCTGACCGTCACGACGGTCGCCAAGGCCGATGACAGTGCCGAGGTGCTGGTGTTTGGCGGTACGGGCCGGCTGGGAGCGCCGATCGTACGGCTGTTGGTTGAAGCTGACTACCCGGTCACCGTGTTTGCGCGGCCGACATCGGATCGTGGCCGCCTGGCTGGTCTCGAGCTTGCTTACCTGGTCGGTGACCTGATGGACGCCGATAGCGTGGTTGCGGCGCTCAAAGGTCAATCGGTTGGCCTGGTGATTGATGCTTCCGCCCGGGGTTTGGGGGGGGATCCGTTCTATGTTGCCGCAATGCGAAATATACTGGCGGGTGTGGCTGCGAGTCCTGTTAAGCAGTTCATTCTGCACGGTTCGGTCGGTGCCGGCGAGAATATGCAGCAATTTCCGGAGGTTGGTTTTGAGCGAATACGTGATGTCATGATTGCCAAGGGAGAGGCCGAGGACTTGCTGAAAGCCAGTGGCATTCCGTACACGATCATACGTAATGGACTGGTCAAGCCGGATGGTACTCCGGCTACCGGCAGCGCACGATTAATCGAGGATGATCGGGTCCTGGGAGTCGCGACGCGGCTGGACCTGGCGGCTCTGACCCTGCAATGCCTGGAAAACAGGGATTGCCTGAACAAGACTTTTCATGCGGTAGATGACAGCTTCTGATCGGGGTCAGAGCGGCTGTTCGTTACCGGGGAGCGGGTGCGGATGCTTGAGAAAATTCAGGTCATAGTTTTTCCTGTCTTGCGCGGGTTGGTATTTTTTGCCGGGCTGATGGGTATCAGCCAGGGCCTTGTGGCCTGGAACGCAGCGTTGTCACCGGGTATCCCCTGGTTTCCGGTCCCGGCATTGGTGCTTGTTATTGCGGCAACCTGGTGGGTTAATCGGCGCTGGCCGATTCATCTGGCCCGACCGGCGGGCGGCAGGGCTTATGTCGTTATCCTGCTGGCAACCTATGCCGTAATCAGCCTGGGGGTGCTTGAATCCTGGTCCCATGACCTGGTAACCCCCGCACCTGCCTGGCCCGATCAAACAGTTTCCGCGGGCTTTCAGCTGGTTTTTTTGCTGGTGATTCCTTTCATCGCCGCGCTACTGGCGGAAGTCGGATTTCGCGGCATGATGCAGACGGCGCTGCAGAAAGTGTTGCCCGTCTGGCCCATGTTGTTGCTGATAGCGGTCATTAACTTCCTGATGCATTTCTATGATCCCGATCAGGGCAGCCAGGTGCTACGCATGATTACGCTGAACCTGGCCTGGGGTTATATTACCTGGCGGGTACAGTCCATTCGACCGGTGCTGGTTGCGCATATCGTAATGAATATCGCTATACCCTTGTTGCAATACGGGTCTGAGCAATATGGGCCGGGGCCGGTGTCGTTCGGTACATTTTCACCCGGTGCGCTGCTGATCTCGGCGGTCAGCGGAGTCATTGCGCTGGCCGTTGCGCTGGTTATCGGCAAGCATTTACCGCGGACAGCGTAGCAGGGCATGCTGCAAAAGCTGCTGTCTGACACCAATGGCCTGGCCAATGGTCCATGCAAGAGGTTAACCGGTGCTTAAAACTGCCGTTACCCGATCGGCTATTGCCAGTGCTGACGTCAGTCCGGGTGATTCAATACCGTAGAGATTAACCAGGCCGCCTATTCCGTGTTGCCCCGGCCCCTGTATTAAAAAATCTGCTGCCGGTTCTGCCGGTCCACACAACTTGGGGCGAATGCCGGTATAAGCTTCTGTGAGCAGTGACTCATCGAGACCCGGGTAGTAACGTCTGATGGCATCGACAAATTCTGCTTTTCTCGTGTTGTCGAAGTCGTAATCGAGTGTCTCAACCCATTGAACGTCAGGGCCAAAACGCCCCTGTCCGGCCAGGTCGAGAGTCAGGTGGATGCCCAGGCCGGCCGCGCCGGCAATCGGGTAGATTAACCGGTGAAAAGGGGCTTGCCCGGATAACCTGTAGTAATGGCCCTTGGCAAAGCGGTGTACGGGAATCAGTTGTTGATCAAGCGCATTGATGGCAGCAGCAACTGTTGGCGCCCAAAGGCCGGCGGCATTTACCAGCAGCCGGGTTGAGACGATGTGTTCCTCATCGCCGGTAACCCGGACCATGAAACCTGCATCTGCAACATCGATTCCGCAAACCGGGCTACGGCAAATAACCGCGCCACCGGAGGCTTCGATATCAGCTTGCAGGCTAACCATGAATGCATGTGTGTCTACAATGCCGGTCGAGGGAGACAATAATGCACTCGTGCATTTAACTTCAGGCTCAAGATCAGATACTTGATCCCTGTCCAGCCAGATCAAATCCTGTAAGCCATTCTCGATTGCCCGGGCACGGTATTGCTGCAGGATGTTGACCTCATCCGCTGAGACAGCAAGAATCAGTTTGCCGAGCCGCTTGTAACTGATCGCTTTATCCCGGCAATAGCCGTAAAGTTTTTGCTGGCCTGCATGGCAAAGCATTGCTTTCTGTGAGCCGGGCGGGTAATAGATTCCGGCATGGATAACTTCTGAGTTGCGACTGCTGGCATGAGTCCCGATCCCGGCTTCGGCTTCCAATACAACGACTTCATGCCCGGTTAATGCCAGCGCTCTGGCTGTCGCCAAGCCGATGACTCCCGCGCCAACAACAATGCAGTCAACATTGTGCATAACTTAGGCTGGAGCAACTGTGCCGGTGATCATTCAATTTATCACCGGCACCATTTGTTAATCAGCTTTTATTCACCACCTGGCAGCAGTGGTACCGGATCCAGCACCCAGTTGCCTGATGTGCGCCGGGACGGGCAGGGAATGGCATAGGTCTTGTTGCGACGACTCGCGCACAGCGTGTCAATGTCGATGCGCCATCCCTTGTCTCTCCATTGTTTGAGGAATTTCCGGTAGCTGACGACGGCGCCATCAGACGGAATCAGCACCTCATCGCTGGGATTGACCGGGGTGCAGACCGGATCGAGTTCCTCGAGGATATCGATGTCTTCCTTGGCGATGTTCAGGTTGATATTCACCAGCCGGTTGTCATTTTCCGGGTCGAGCATGAAGGTGCGCATATTGACGAAAAATATTCTTGTGTTGTTTTCGTCTATGGGCGCCTCAAAGAAATATTGGTGGAACATATTGTCTTCGGTGAAGCGAATCCAGGTGATCATCTGATTGGGACCGACGTAACCGGATCCCGCGGTCACTTGCGGCACGGCCTGGCTCGGGTCACTCAATACCCGTGAGTCGGTAATTTTATTGTCGAAAGTGACGAGGAATTCACTTCCCCAGGGACCATCCGTCATCTCCAGCGGATTTTTCAGGTAATCCCGGCTCATGACCGGTGATCCCTGCGCCGGGTGCACAAATTCGTTATGCGACGGGTCGAGGCCATTTTCAATCGAGCGCTCATAGAACGTTTTGACTTCAAAAACGACAATTTTGTTGGCTCGCCAGCCGTCGGTGCCGTATTCCTCAATATTGTGCAGCGGCGGACGCTCTTCCTCCGGCAGGTCACCTAAGAATGCGAACACGACGCCGTATTTTTCCTCGACCGGGTAACTGTCAACTTTGGCGCGCGCCGGGACTTTATCATTATCGAGGGTCGGGATATGTTTGCACAGGCCGTCGCCGCCAAATCGCCAGCCGTGATACGGGCACACAATAGTGTCATCTCTGACCCAGCCATTGCCCAATGCGCCACCGCGATGGATACAGACATCGCTTAGTACATGGGCAACGCCCTGGCTGTCGCGAAAGGCAATTAACCGTTGGCCGAGTACCTTGGTTCGATGAGGTTCATAGGTGATGACGTCTTCGCTCTTGGCGATCGGATACCAGAAGTTGATGTACATACCATATCTCCACAGGTGAATAATTGTTGATTATTGCTATGCTTATCCTTGCTGTTAATGGAGCATAACGCCAAACCTGCTCCGTCTTCATTTGCAGTTCAGGCTGTCGCCATGCCGCGGACAATCGCAAACCCATAACTGATTTTTTGGGGCTGGTTAGCGCGGCACAAATAAGTCGCAGGCCCGGGTCATGCGTGGGTCGGTCGGGCCGGTGACATGCCAGAGGGTTTCATCCGGCTGCTGGCAATGGAAAACGCAGGTTCCGTTGAGGTCCGGTGCATCATCGCGGTCGCTACAGCTGCTGGCGTTAAACAGACCACCGGCTCCGGCGTAACGGTTTTTTGCTGCCCGCAGTGCTGCGACACTTGCGTGGCGCTGGGTGCATTCTTCTTGTGCCGCTGCCCGCGACCAGCCGCCGCCGCTGTAGTCCTGGCAAAACATCGCATTGGCCGGTGCGAAGTAAAACAGGCAGCTGCCAACGGTAGAGGTCATTGAATTAGGTTGAGTGCAGTCGGAATCGTCCGGCGGAAACAGCGATGTGTCTTTGCTGAAGGCGCCGATGAGCATCCAGCGTTGCATGGCGGCAAGTGTGATTAGTTTGCAGTGCCGGGTACCCTGGAAAAACTGCCGGTCTTCCGGGTTCCAGGGCACGCGTACCGAGGGTGATTGAATGGCAAGGTCGTTGCCGGCTTCGCCAGCTGGCTGGATAAAAGCATCCATTGTGATGGGCAGCCATTCGCCGCCGGTTGCAATGTAAGCATCGTCGGTAAAAGTTAGTTGTCTGCCAGTGGTGAGGTATTGCGCTCGCTCTTGCTCAGACAGATTATTCAATGCCCGGTCATAGGTTTGTTCATTGACGTCCCGGCACTGATGCTCCGGTCCGGGTAATTGCAAGCCCAGTACATCATTCACCCGCGCGCGATCTACCGTTTTGCACGCAACATAGGTGGTCAGCTGTTTGCCGTCGAAGTGGGCAAAGTTGCGGGTCATCGCAATTGCGACCTGGCGTTGTTCGGCATCGATATCCATCTGAATGACATGAAAGCCGTTGCCGTAGCCGATTTGTTCGATGACCGGGAACATCTGCGGACTGGCGTTGACTAAAAAATGTTGTGCATGGCGACACAAGTGTGCGTCGTAATCAGCGGTTGCTGTGGTATCGGCCATGACCGCCGCGATCGACAACCAGGAGCCGACCATGACCGGCAGGAGGGTGGAAAAAAACTTTATATAAGATTGCCTGATCATTAGCGTCAGTTTAGCAGTTCGAACTTCTCAACCCAGACCGGCATAGTATCGCTGACGGCAAGACCATGTTCGGTCAGCATTGCGTTCCAGTAATTCGTGTGCAGCGGCTTCCAGACGGCGAGGTCGCGCATGGGCGTGCCGTCGACTGCAGTATGTGTTGCGGTGACTGCACCGAAGGTGACTGGTTCGATCTCTGTCAGGCGCACGATGAGTCGCGGGTGTCCGCCGAAATCGATGAGGATAATCACATCACCAACAGCAGGCATTGGATGTGTCGTGTGTTTAACGATCCAGGGCAGCGTGTAGGTGCCGGTCTTGTCACCGGCACGGATCAGGTTGAGAACCTGTTCAGTGGATTCGTTGTTCAGGCCAATCCAGCGTACCGAGTAGTGCGGGGGGAGATTTGCTGCCGGCAGAGTTTGCCTGGCATGAGTCCAGAAGCTGTCCAGCTCGGTTGGATCGGGGGGTGTGCAGCCAGGTGGGAGGTAGGTCATAAAAAAAGGGTCAAACCGCAATTAACCGTGGAACGGAAATGCGATTCGACCCTTTTTGGTCTTGTTGGCTTTATTAACCTAGAGCTGGTAAGTGGCCGTGAACATATACTCTACGGGAGCCATATTGATGAAGCCACCCAGAGAGCGACTGCCCGTCGTGAAGTTGTCTTCGTCGGTCAGGTTCTTGCCGGTAAGCTTCAGTTCCCAGTTATCTCCCACGCTGGCAGCGATGAAACCATTCAACGAGTCCCAGCCGGTATTGAAGCCGTCATTGGTGGCAGAGGTGGTGTAGTCATCGATCTCATAATAATCCAGTCCGAAGGACAGATTGCCAAACGGCACATCGAGGGTGTAATCGAAGCCGATGCTATAAGTGAAATCCGGTGTCTGAGGCACAGACGCTTCGGAAACTCCAAAAACGTACGGTGCTCTTTCTGCGGAACTACAGTCTGACGGTTGAGTGGCCAGCGGACCGCATTCAGAACGATGGCCCTTGTAGTCTCCATCTGTGAAAGCCGTACCGCTCAGGAACAGATTCAGACCATCGATGGGCACCGCGGTAATCTCAAACTCCAGACCCTGGAGATCAACATCACCGGAGTTCTGAACCGGGAAACTTGGGGAACCTCCGCCCGCTGGGGTGACCGTGGAATTTTGCTGAATGTCTTTGATCTTCGATACGTAGTAGGCGAGGTTGGTCCTGAGCCGGTTATCGAACCATTCGGCCTTGAGTCCGAATTCAGTGGTCTTGTTGGTTTCCTCGGTATATATTTCGTGTACGGGAGACCCTATTGAAATAGCACTCCAACCGCCACCCTTGAAGCCTTCGGCATAGGTAGCATAAAGCAGCATGTTGTCCAGGGCCCCGTCGGTCTCGAATATGTAATCAATGCCGAGTTTCGGCGTCCAGTCATCGGGCTTTTGGCTTTCGCTGAATGGTAACAAAGGCCCTGGTTGCGGCGGGACTGGTCCCGACAGAGACCGGAAGGTGAAATCAAAATCCTTGTCATCTTCAGTGTAACGCAGGCCTGCAGTAAGTTTTAAGGCATCCGTGATGTTGTAACTGGCCTCGCCGAACACGGACATAGAGTCGGTTTCAATGTCGATTGTACTCTGGGAAGAAATGAATCCCCCGAAGAGATTCCAGCCCCACAACTGGTCCGACTCCTCGTTCAAATAGAAGACGCCGGTTACGAAATTCAGCTTGTCGTTCAATGCGCTGCCCACGAGCCTGAATTCCTGGGTGATCTGGTCGGAATTTGTTTCCGAGCCACCGTTAAAAGCTCCGTTGCCGCCAAAGTCAGTCATGAAGTTCCCGTCCAGGCCGACGTAACCGGTGATCGACTTCAGGCTCAGGTTGTCGGTGAGGTCCCAGGTCAGGGTGAGTCCGACAATGGTCTGCTCGGTATCCGCCTGGGGCTTATCCTTCAGTGGTTCCGGGCTTTTGGGCCACGTGGGTGAGGAGACACCGCGCGGGCCATTGGTAAACACCAGGTCGTCATAGGTGAACGTCGTGGTGACGCCAGCAGGGCATGTGCCGGTAACGGGATCCATGACCGATGGGTCCTGACAACTGCCCGGAATACCCGGGGTCGTGGCATTCACCAATTGGTTGGAATCATTTGAAGAATCGGAAAAGGCCACCGACAGCAAGCCATCGAAATTGTCCCGACCCATGAAGCGGATCTTGCCGCGCAGAGTCAGATTCTCTTCTTTGCCTGTCTCTGAATTCGTTGCGAAGTTGAAGTACTGGCCGTCCTTCTCTTTCCACTGGGCAGCTAAAGAGCCCGCCCAGTCCTCTCCCAAGGGTCCGCCTACGCTGCTTTTTAACAGCAGTTGATCATCGTTACCCATACCGACGGATGCGTTGAGCCATTGGTCCTCGCCCGGGGTGCGCGAGATGAACCGGATGGCACCGTAGCCGGTGTTGCGACCGTATAGTGTGCCCTGGGGGCCGCGCAGTACCTCAACCCGTTCGATGTCAGACATTGTTGCGTTATTGCTGTTCAGTCGGCCCACATAAATATCGTCCACATATATGCCGACCGGTGATTCTGCCACTACCAGTGAAGCATCCTGCTGCAGTCCGCCGCGCAGTGATAGCGCCAGGTTGCTCGGGTGGGTGATGTTATTGAACATGTTAAGGCTGGGTACGTAGCGTTGCAGATTCCGTGCCTCGTTGATCTGCAATTTGTCCATCTGTTCCACGTCCATGGCGCTCACAGCGATAGGGACATCCTGCAGGTTTTCCTCGCGATGTTCGGATGTCACGATCATTTCATCAATTGCAGAGAAAGACGGTATAGCGGTGAGCATTCCGACCAGCCCCGTCAAAAAGATAGTGATTCTGGTGGTTGGTTTCATGTTCCGTTCCTTCGGTGCAATGAAATTATGATGCGATTCTAGCAGAGCCAGACTTGCCTGACTATTTTGAACCTACCAATGAACAGCACGGCAATATGTGCCCGGGTCGCTGAATTAATGACCGCTTGTTATCGACATAGATCAGCGGTTGCAGCAAACTTGCTGGCGTAACTGTATTGCCGCCATAAATCAGGCAGATTTGCCATGCCACAAGAATTACAGGGTAAAACCATATGGATCACCGGGGCCTCGTCCGGCGTCGGCGAGGGCATGGCGACCGTTTTTCATCGTGCGGGCGCTGATATCATTATTTCCGGGCGCCGGGAAGCTGAATTGCAGCGGGTTAAAGCCACGTGTACCGGCGGATCCGGCACGGTTACGGTGTCAGCCTTTGATATCGTGGACCCGGTGCAGCGCGAAGCTGCGGCGCAGTCAGTTCTTGAACGGTTCGAGCGGCTTGATGTGCTGGTTAACAATGCCGGAATTGGTCAGCGGAGTCTTGCCCGGGATACCAGTCTGGATGTAGACCGGCGCATCATGGAGGTTGATTTTTTTGCCCCCATCGCACTGACCAAACTGGTGTTGCCGCGCATGCTTGAGCAACAGGGTGGCCACCTGATCGTAACGTCATCGGTTGCCGGTAAACACGCGGTTCCGTTTCATGCCACGTATTGTGCGGCCAAGCATGCGCTGCACGGCTGGTATGACACGTTGCGTATCGAGCACCTTAAGGATGAGATCGCGGTTACGTTGCTGGTTATTGCCGGTATCCGCAGTAACGTTTTTGAGCATGCCTTAACTGGTGATGGTTCAGAGTATGGCAGCAGTGATTTTGCCGGTGGCTCAGGGATGACGGCCGAGTCCTGTGCCCGGCGTGTTGTCACGGCCATCGTGAATCGTGAGCCTGAGGTTGTGATCAGTATTGAAGAGGCGAAGCAGGCCATGCTGCTCAAAGATAAAGATCCGCTTGCCTTTACCGAACGCATGACCAACCTGATGACGTGGATGAAGGGTCAGGACTAATCGATGTCTGACACCGGTTCGCCGGAAGCCATTCCTGCCGACAGTTGCGGGTCCGGCTGTTTGATGGTGAAAAACTGCAACTCGCCCAGTTCTCCCTCCAGTTCTATGTCTTCAGCCGGTTTGGTATCGCTGAGTTGGTCGGCCCACTCCTGTGCTTCGCGCAGATAGCGTACGTATAGTGCCTGGCGTTCTTTGGCCGGGCGCGTGGTTGGTTTGCAGCCACATGCCTCGATCGCAGCCGATATGGTTAGTGTTTCTTCCAGCGAACTGCATTGTTCGTGGGTCCACGATCCGGACTGCAGGTCAAAATGGTATTGCGGCAGGAAGCAGTGGCCATAGGAGGCGATGAACTCGATGGCATCGATGACGTAATCGGCTTCGGCATCGTCCATCGTGTAGTGGAAGCCTACCCGGCACCAGCCGGGTTTCAGGCCGACATATCCGTTGGCTATCTTGTGGCGGTAGCGTTCCGACAGTTCCTGGTCTATACCGAGCAGGCGATGACCATACGGTCCGGCACATGAACATCCGGCTCGTGACTGGATGCCGAATAAGTCGTTGAGCAAAGCGGTCAGAAATTTTGGATGCAGGTAGCGTCCCCGGGACTCCCTGATATTAAAGGAAACAATTCCGATTCGCCGGGTCGGGTCCGGGTTGCCCATAATTTCGATTTGCGGTTTGTGTTTCCAGCGTTCGAATGCCCGTGACAGAAGCTGGTGTTCTCTTTCTTCAATGCATGCAGAGCCGATTTCATCTTTTATCGAAAATACCATTGCCGCCTTGAGGGTCTGCAGTACCCCCGGGGTTCCGGCTTTTTCCCGTTCTTCGATGTCGCGGATGAAATCATGGTCGGCCGGGCTGACATAGTCCACGGTGCCGCCGGCGGCTACGGTGGGCGGGAGCATTTCGTTGTAGATGCGCCGGTTAAAAACCAGGATGCCGCTGGATCCGGGGCCGCCGATAAATTTGTGTGGTGAGATGAAAATAGCATCAATCGAGGCATCGCCCGCATCAGTCTGCGGCGGATTCATGTCTATCTCGACATAGGGGGCACTGGCGGCGTAGTCGAAGCAGACGATGGCATCATGGTGATGTAACAGGCGGGCGATTTCATGGATTGCCGAGCGCATTCCGGTCACATTTGAGGCCGCCGAGAATGAGCCGATACGTAAACGACCCTGGTATTCAGGCAGTTGCAGCAATTGTTCCAGGTGAGCCAGGTCGATACTGCCATCCGTGGCCAGATCAACTGTAACAACGGTTGCCAGGCCTTGTCGCCAGGAGATTTCATTGGAGTGATGCTCGTACGGACCGGTAAATATTACCGCCTGCTGTTGATCCAGGAAGGTTGCGAATTCCTTGCGGCGTTGCTCGCCAAAAAAGTTATCCAGCGAGTGGTTGAGAAACTCATGGGTTGCCGGCGGGCATGTAACGCCGAGAATCTGTTGCAGCTTGTCAATAGCGCCGCTGGCGCCGGTTCCGACGGAGATAATGCGTCCGTTGTCTCCGGCGTTAACGGCCGACTTGATGGTGGCTTCGGCCTGCTGCAGCAGCGCGGTCATGCTGCGACCGGTAATGTCATCTTCGGTATGCGTGTTCGCATAAATACGTTGCAGGCTTTCCAGGTAGTTTTCGACAAACAACAGGCAGCGGCCGGATGCCGTGTAGTCGCAATACACCATCAGGCGTTCCCCGAATGGGGTGGTGAACATGCTGTCACCGCCAACCAGCTGCTGACGCAGAAAGTCGAAACATATGCCGGGTGAATCTTTAGCGGCTGACATTATTGCTGTTTATCGTGAGTGACCGGAGCGCCACAGTAGATATCGTGCAAAAGTTCTATGAATTGCATGACCGGTCCCGGTTGCAGGGAATAGAAAATTGTTTGCGATGCCCTGCGGGTTTTAACCAGTCCATCCCGGCGCAGCAGGGCAAGATGCTGTGACAGTGCGGACTGGCTGAGATCGATCCGTTCGTTGAGCTGGCTTACCGAGGCTTCGTTTTCTGCCAGCACGCACAGAATCATCAGGCGATTGTCATTGGCCAGCGCCTTGAGAAACCGGGCCGCGTCACCCGCATGGGCGCGCATGTCTTCATGGCTCGTCTCGGCGGGGAGGTGGTTAGTGGTCGTTGGTGCGTTCATTCATTCATCCGTCAAGCAGGCAGAATCAGGCGACAAGCAGTATAATGCATTAAACAAGTAATATCTAATTTACAATATACTAAAATAGTATTTACTTATTAAGTAATAGTTAATATAATCCGCTCGGCTAATTTTGGCCGATACCATTGCCATGCTGTAACAGCGTCCGGCGCCTGTTTGAAGCTGGATTCAGACTTGCCGAAAGACACCGAATGAAGCAACAGACTATTCAATTGGCTATCCGGCGCCCCCGTATCATCTATGCATTGATGATACTGCTCACGGTTTTGCTGGGCGGGCAAATAGCCCGGATCAGCATCGACACGGATCCGGAAAATATGCTTTCCGCGCATCAGCCTGAGCGGGTTTTTCACAACCTCGTTGAGGAGCGCTTCGGGTTGCACGATGCCATTGTTGTTGGCCTGGTCAATAAAACCGATCCGGCCGGCATCTACAACGTTGCTTCCCTCAGTGCCTTACATCAGCTCAGCGGAAAAATTCTCACGCTGGAAGGCGTTGTCGAGTCGGATGTCATGTCGCTGGCAGTTGCGGATAACATCACCCAGGCGCAAAACGGCGCCTTGCGTTTCGAATGGATGATGAAGGAGGCCCCGGTTACCGCGGGGCAGGTACAGCGAGTCGCGCAAATGGTTGCCCGACTGCCGTTGTTGACCAACACACTGGTGTCCGCCGATGGCAAGGCCGCAGCGATTTACGTGCCGATCACCAGCAAGGATCTGAGTTATCCGCTTTCCATCGAAATCAACACCCTGGCGGAGAGTCTCGGTGCGGATGGGGATGCCTGGTATATCACCGGTCTGCCGGTGGCCGAAGATACCTTCGGCGTCGAGATGTTCATTCAGATGGGGATCTCTGCGCCGTTGGCCGGGCTGATGATTTTCCTGTTGCTCTGGTTTTTCTTTCGCAGTGTGCGACTCATCATTGCACCGATGGTGGTTGCGATGGTGACCATTTTCGCGACGATGGGTGTGATGATCGGTCTCGGTTTCACCGTACATATCATGAGTTCCATGATTCCGATTTTCCTGATGCCGATTGCGATCGTGGATTCGGTGCACATCATGTCGGAATTTACGGATGACTATGCTCCGGGCAAAGATCCCAAAGCGGTGATCAGTGGCGTCGTTGAACAACTGTTTACGCCCATGTTGTTTACGTCCCTGACTTCGGCCACAGGATTTGCGTCACTGCTGTTAACGCCCATTCCACCGGTACAGGTATTCGGTGCGGTGGTGGCCTGCGGTATTTTGCTGGCATTTGTATTAACAATCCTGTTTATTCCTGCCTACGTGGTGCGCATGCCGGTTGCAAGCCTTGAAAAGCTCGGCAAGCAACCAGTTACGGATGAAATCGACACGCCATTGGCAAAATTTCTGCGTCGTGGCGGCAGTTTTGCCTTTGCTAACGGCAAGCTCATTGCAGTTCTGACCCTGCTCGTGTTTGCGGCCGGGGTTGCCGGAGTCATGCAAATCCAGATCAATGACAACCCGGTCCGATGGTTTAAACAGGATCATCGGATTAGGCTGGCCGACCGGGTGTTGAATGAACATTTTGCCGGTACCTATGATGCATTCTTCGTGCTTGAGTATGAGAACAGTGCAGCGATCAGTAAGTTTCGCCAGCAGGCCGAAGCCCTGCTGACCCGGGAGGAACTCACGGCAGGTTCTGCCGGTTTGCAGGCATTGATTAACGCTGCAGCAGTTGATCCGGGTGGTTATTACGGCCGGATTATCGCCGCGGCAGATGATGCGTTATTTGCGGCGCGGGATGATACGGCATTGGCATTGGAAGCATTGCTGGAGATAACGGAAAGTTACCAGCTGGCGGCAAAGTATTTTCAGCGACCGGACAGCCTGGCCATGATAGAGGGGCTGCAGCAGGCACTGATGGATAGCGGCAGGGTGGGTAAGACCAATGCCTTGCCGGATGTCGTCAAGGTGGTGAATCGCGAATTGCACACGGGTGATGAAGAACATTACCGGGTTCCGCATACGGTTCCGGCCGTCGCTGAGACCCTGTTGCAGTTCCAGTCGTCTCACCGGCCACAGGATCTGTGGCACATGGTAACGCCTGATTTGCAGTCGACCGCCATCTGGGTGCAGCTGACCAGCGGCGATAACCAGGATATGAGCCGGGTCATGGATAGCCTGGATAAGTACCTGATCGAGAATCCATTGCCTGCGGGGGTAACGGCGCGCTGGGCCGGTAAGACTTTTATCAACGTGGTCTGGCAGCGCACCATGGTGGCGGGCATGCTGAAAAGCCTGCTGGGTGCCTTCATCGTGGTACTCCTGATGATGGCGTTGTTATTTCGTTCCGTACTGTTTGGTTTGCTGGCCATGCTGCCGCTTAGCGCGACTATTCTAACCGTTTATGGATTGATCGGCTGGACTGGCAAGTATTACGACATGCCGGTTGCCGTGCTTTCCTCATTAACGCTGGGCCTGTCTGTGGATTTTGCCATTCATTTCATCCAGCGCATGCGCAGCCTGTACGAGCAGACCGGTTCGTTCGCAGAGACGGCGCGGCTTATTTTCGAGGCGCCGAGTCGTGCCATTACGCGCAATGCGATCGTGATCGCACTGGGATTTACACCGTTACTCCTTGCGCCCCTGCTGCCGTACGTCACCGTGGGCGTTTTTATGGCATCGATCATGGTGATATCTGGTGTGGCGACACTGGTATTGCTGCCGGCGATGCTGTCCCTGTCGCGCGCGGTGTTGTTTCGCAGTTCCGGGAAGGTGCGCTAGCCAGTGAAACCGTTATTGATAGCGCTGGGTTTTGCCGTGTCGGGCCTTGTTTATGGTCAGGTGCTTACCGATGGCGATGAGATTGTCGCGCAGGCCAATCTCGCTGCTTACTATGCCGGTAAGGACAGCAGGTCCGAGGCACGCATGATTATCATCGATGCCCGGGGACGTGAGCAACGTCGCCAGTTCACGGTTTTGCGACGCAATCTTGAAGCCGGCGGTGATCAGCAGTTCCTGGTGTCGTTCAGTCGGCCCTCGGATGTGCGTGGAACCGTATACCTGGTGAACAAGCATGTTGGTCGTGATGACGATCGTTGGCTGTATCTGCCGGGTCTCGATCTCGTCAAACGTATTTCGGCCGGTGACGAACGCACCAGCTTCGTCGGCGCGCATTATTTTTATGAAGATGTTTCCGGGCGTGGTCCTGCTGAAGATACTCACGAATTGATAGCAACCACGGATCAGCACTATGTGCTGAAGCATGTGCCGAAGAACCCTGCACAGGTCGAATTTGTCAGCTACGTGACCTGGATTGATCGTCAAACTTTCCTGGCGAACAGGATTGAATATACCAATACCAGCGGCAAGCTGTATCGACGGGTCGAGGCGCTGGAAACCAGGGAGATCGACGGGTATCCGACTGTGGTCAGCAGCCGCACATCGGATCTGACCAATGGTGGGTACACGGATATGCGGTTTCGTTACATCGCCTATGATCTCGGCATGCCGGCAGCGGTATTCACGCAGCGCTCGCTGCGTAATCCTCCCCGTCAGTGGCTTAAGCGGCCCGACGCAGAATAAGCGGTTCGCTATTGATGACGGTCAGGTCACTTATCCTGTTGTTGTTCGTCAGCCTGTCTGTGGCGGCACAGGATGATGCCTGGGATGATGACTGGGCAGATGAAGAAAAAACCGGTTTGCAGTGGAGCGGATTTATCGAAGGGGCTCTCGGCAGTCGCTGGGATACGGATTCTCAGACCGGCAGCAAGGGAACGTTACGAGAACTGCGCGCACGGTTTGAGAATGATTGGGCAAATGACTCACTAGCCATCGGCTTTAAAGGTGATGCGCTTTACGATGAGGTCATCGAGGAGTTCGATCTTAAGATACGTGATCTGACCCTGGCGCTCTCGCCGGGAAAAAACCTGGATATAAAGCTCGGCCGACAGGTGCTGACCTGGGGCACGGGCGATCTGCTGTTCCTCAATGATTTATTTGCGAAAGACTGGATTGGATTCTTTGCCGGCCGGGATAGCGAATATCTCAAAGCTCCGTCCAATTCTGTCCGGTTCAATCTATATACGAACCTGGTCAATATTGATTTTGTCTGGACACCTGTTTTTGAACCGGATGAGTATCTAACCGGTGAACGATTTTCCTTCTTCTCGCCCCTGGCGGGTAGAAAGGTAGCGCCGGATCCGCCGCTTTCAGCCGTTGAGCCAACTGGCAATCTCTCCAACGGGGAATTTGCATTGCGCTTGTTCAGAACCATCAACGGAACAGAATATGCTGTGTACGGTTACCGGGGGTTTTTTAAGCAGCCGCTTGGTTTAAACGTTCAGCTGTTGCCTTATTTTCCGGCCATGACAGCGCTCGGTGCCAGTTTGCGCCGGAGCCAGTGGTCCGGGCTGGTTAATGCAGAAGTGTCGTATTACTTCTCGCGGGATGACAGCAGTGGAACCGATCCGCTGATACCGAATGATCAACTGCGCCTGTTGCTTGGTTTCGAGCGCGAGGCGGTTACTAATTTTAATATCGCTGTGCAGTATTACCTTGAGTGGACCCGCCAGCATGATCGGTTGATCGAGCATTCGCTCGCCCCGGAGTTTGAAACTGAAGAGCATCGTCATTTGTTTACCACGCGCCTGACTTATCGGGCGAAGATGGATAAGCTGGTCTGGTCCCTGTTTGTTTTTTATTCGCCGAGTGACAAGGACTATTACCTGCGTCCGAAGTTAACTTATAGGCGCAGTGATCAATGGACTGCAGAGGCTGGGGTCAGTTTGTTTGCAGGTGCCGATAAACATACTTTCTTTGGGCAATTGGACGATAACAGTAACGCTTATGTGCGAGTTCGGTATCATTTTTGAGTTTGCTTTAGTGGTGTTTTGACTCGTTCCCTGGCCGATCTTTATACTCTTGCAAAACGCCGCAGGGCGCGGCTTTAAGGTTTTGCAAGGGCATACCGAACACAAAAGACCTTGAATGCACCGCGGCTGACTTTGTACAGGAAACAAACATAGCAGGGCTTAACGTACCAATTGCATGGTGGGCCAGCAATGCAGAGTTCCTATTTCCTGGCCGGCGGCCCAAACCCCTCATCCGGAAGCGCGGTAATCTCATCAATCTCGCCCAGTTCGGCATCGTCAGGCCGCCACAAGCCGGCTTGCACATTCTGTTCAAGCTGTTGTTGCGAGGTAACACCGGCAATCACACTCGATACGGCCGGCTGACTCGCCAGCCACCCCATCGCCATATCCAGCAAAGAATGATCATAACGCTCGCAGACTTTTTTCAATGCTTCGACTTTATCGACCTTCTCTGCAGAAGAGAAAGCACCGGCTGCAAAATTCTTCCATTGATCCAGGCGCGAGCCTTCCGGTGCCGGTTTCCCTTTCTGGTATTTGCCGGTTAACAAACCACTTTCCAACGGGAAATACGGCAAAATACCCAGCTGGAATTTTTCACAAGCCGGTACCACTTCCTTTTCGATCTCACGGGTTAACAGGCTGTAGCGGTTTTGAACCGAAACAAACCCGTTCAGGTTTGTTGACCGAGCGATCCATTCGGCATCCGTGATTTGCCAGGCCGCATAATTTGAGCAACCGATGTAGCGAACCTTGCCCTGGTGGAGCAGATCATCCAGGGCTCGTAAGCTTTCTTCGATCGGTGTTTCGCCGTCGAAGCGGTGCATCTGATAAAGGTCGATATAATCGGTTCCGAGTCGCTTCAGGCTCGCCTCTACGGCCTGCATGATGTAGCGTCTTGATCCGCCCTGCATGTCGAAGCGTTCGGATGACATCGGTCCGGCAAATTTGGTCGCGATGATTGCCCCCTCACGCCGGTCACCGAGGCCTTTACCCAGAAATTGTTCCGATCTACCGCGCTCGCCATACACGTCAGCGGTATCGAACAGATTAATCCCAAGGTCTAAGGCCTTATGAACCATGTCGACAGATTCTTTCTCGTCATTCATCATGCCGAAATTCATGCAGCCAAGACCGACGACAGAAACCTTTAGCCCTGAACGGCCGAGATTCTTATATTCCATCCTTTTTCCCCTCAGGGTGTCAGAAGAACAGTGTTGATAATCGCTTATTTTCCCCGTCGGGTCACAAATTAATGACTCCGGCACCAAAACCCGGATATGCTTGTCGATTATGGCAATCAGACGTGTTATCCGGATGGGTCACCCGCTGCTGCGGCAGCCCGCACGGCCTGTTAAGTCCGATGAGATCGGCGGCGAGGAACTCGCCGGGCTGATCGAGGATATGGTCGATACACTACGGGATTACAGTGGTATCGGCCTGGCTGCACCGCAAATCGCCGAATCGCTCAGGCTGGCCATCATCCAGATACCGGATAAGTCTCCAGGTTACGAAAACCCGGAGCCGCTGCCTTTGATGGTATTAATCAACCCGGTCCTCGAGATTATCGACCCGGCTACTTACGGCTACTGGGAGGGTTGTCTGTCGGTGCCCGGGTTGCGTGGTTTTGTCGAGCGGCCGCAACATGTGAAGATCATTTATACCTCCATGCAGAGCGAAACTATGGTGCTGGAGTTGCAGGGCTTTGCGGCGACGGTGTTGCAGCATGAGTTGGACCACCTGGATGGGAAATTGTTTATTGATCGGGTCACGGATACCCGTTTGCTGGCGTTTGAGGCTGAGTACAAACGTTATTTATTGCCGATGGAGGCAGTGTATGACAGTGAAAGTGTTCACCATTAAGTTGCTCGGCAGGCTAATCCCGTTTCCCCTGATTCTGCTCGCCGGTTGTGCGGCAGTTCCGCAGGTATCTGAGCTTGCAGCGGAGTACGAAGTCGAGATTCTCGTGCCCGGTTCTGCGATGCACGGGGTGCATGGGCTCGTATTTGACCAGCATGATGTGTTGTATGGTGCCAGCCTGGTCGGCTATTCAATTTATCGGATCGATACCCGGACCGGTGAGGTTAGTACCGTCGTCGGGCCGCCACGCGGCAATGCGGATGATGTTGCAATCGGCCCGGATGGCACAATTGCATGGACTGCCGGGGCATTTTCTGCCGTGCATGCACTGACCCCGGATGGCGAGTTCAAGGTGCTGGCCGGCAATCTGCCCGCGGTAAATTCGATCGACTACGCGCCGGATGGCCGGCTGTTCGTGACCCAGATTTTTGGCGGTGATGCACTCTGGGAAATTGATCCGCTGGGGGTGACCGAGCCGCGGCGACTGGCCAGGCGACTCGGCGGCCTGAACGGTTTTGAGGTTACTGCCGATCATCAACTCTATGGCCCCTTGTTTCTGAAAGGCAAAGTGGTGCGGGTAGACCTGGCCTCCGGCGAGGTCACCGAGATCGCCGCCGGTTTCAAAGTGCCGGCTGCTGTTAACCTGGATTCACAGGGGCGACTCCTGGTTGTCGATTTCGATGACGGCAGTGTGACCCGGCTGGATCCCGAGTCAGGAGATCGGGAGATTATCGCGCAACTCGAGCCGCCGCTCGATAATCTGGCGATTAACAGCCGCGATGAAATTTATGTTTCCAATCCTGCTACCAATACGATTACCGAGATCAATCCGGATACCCGGGCGACACGTGAAGTCACCAGTGGCCAGTTCAGTGCGCCCGGCGGTATCAGTATGGCGCAGATTGATGGCCGGACCGTGGTGATGGTGGCGGATTTCTGGGGCAATCGCTACTTCGATACGCTCACCGGCGAGCGTACGATGTTGCCTTCACCCACGGGCGTCATGGCTTCCGCAAGTCTTGCCGTCAACGATGAGGTGCTGGCGCTGGCATCTATCTGGCCTTTCGGGCTGGTTTATTTCATCGATCGCCAGGCGCATAAGGTGCTTAAGACCGCCAAGTTCAAGGCGCCGTATAACCCGGTATTCCTCGCCGATGGCAGTGTTGTTGTTGCCGATTACAAGGCTGGTACGCTGACCCGGCTTGCCGCGGGTAAAAATCGCGACAAATCTGAAATTGCGCGCGGTCTTGATGGGCCGTTGGGTCTCGCGGTGGCTGGCGATTTGCAGCTTTATGTCGGTGAGTACGATGGCGGGCGGATCTGGAAGATTGATTTGGCGGGTGGTGCACGTCAACTGGTGACCGACGGGCTGGACCGCCCCGAGGGTCTTGCATTGACCCCTGATGGACGGTTGCTGGTAGCGGAAACCGGCACCCGACGGTTGCTGCGCATCGAGCCGGGTTCCGGTGTTGTTGATGTTGTGGCGGACAACCTGGCGATCGGACTTGAGGGCGGTGATGATCTGCCGCGGCCGTTCATTCCGACCGGGGTTGCGGTCGATGCCGGGGGCAACATCTATATTTCGGCTGACATCGATAATGCGTTGTATAAACTGACCCGGAAGTAATCACGACGAACCCGGGATCCGGTTCCGCGTGACGTTCGGTTTGCACCCGGATTGGTTATATTGGCTGCGCCGATTGACATCGACCAGATGGCGTGTGATCGTCATGTTGCGTTGAATATACAGGGCAGTAGTTGCACCGGCCTGTACGCTGCAGATTCTTGCAGTCGACTGAGCATTTGTGAGGTCAGGACATGTATGAAGAAGAATGGAAAGGCTTTAGGGCGTTCTATGAATTGCTGTTTGGCACGCCAATTGCGTACCTTTTTTTGTTGTTAGTCTGGAAGAAACTGTTCAGGGCAGATCATGCCGGCTGGAAATATGCATTGATTACCCTGATCGGCAGCAGTTTCTTTATCTTGAATCACTATTTTTTTCACGCACCGTTCTATAGCTTATTGGCGAGAAGCTACGCAGTCATTTTTCTGCTGTTTTACTACATTCTTCTTATCCGTCCGCAGGCCTTTTCTCTGCTCAGGCAATGTGTCGCCGTGCTGTCGGCGGTAATCTTTACCGGTGTCTATATCGGCGCGGAAGAAGTCGCCCGGGCACTGGCCGACGGCAGAATGTTAAACGGTACAAAAGTGCCGGAGTTTTTATTTGTGCTGACCGCATTCCTGGCTTTTGTAATCATTATCCTGCTGCAGAGAAAACCTGCATCGCGAATGTAGCCAAGTACAGCATAATAAAAATCAGAAATTTTTCTATTGGGGGCAACATGAAAAGGATATTTTCTAACCTGAAATATCCATCCGCAGGGATTCGCTGGGCGGCAACAGCAGCGTTCATTTTTTTCGTCATGGCGATACCGTTTACAGTATCGACTGAAGATTAAGCGCCGACGATCCTGATAACCGGCTCAAACGCCAGCCATGGCTGACGGCAGCAGAACTGTTCGGGCAGATAAGCACCTATTCACCGGAAACTGTTCGTTACTACATTGGCTGGTCCTTGTTTGACACCGTGTGGCCCCTGATTACTTTTACCACCATGCTGTTTGTCAGTGGTTGGCTGTTTGGCTTGCTGGCCGAGAAGTGGCGGCCCCGTTTTCAGTTGTTATTGCCAGCGCCGGTCTGACTGTATTGCTGGACTGGGCGGAGAATATAGGCTTTGTTGCCCTGGTCACCATATCGCCTGGTGAAGCGCAATGGCTGGCAGTGTTCACACTCGGATTGCATGCGGGTAAGCTGATTTTTATGATGGTATTTAATGTGTTGATCTGTGTTCTGCTGGCCGCGGTAATTTTTCTAGTGATCAGGCAGGAAACAAAATAGGATAAAAATATGACCGACAGTTCCTGGACACTCGACCCTGTGATTAATGCCTCTATGGAGACGTTAAAGTTACCGCCTGAAGAAGATCTGAAAGCGCTCATGGCCAAGCGTGCGCCCATGGAAGCAAGGGCACCGAAGGTTGGCGAACAAGCGCCGGCATTTACTGCTGAGCGGTTATCGGCTGAGGGTAAAGTGACGGGTGAACAGGTTAGTCTGGCTGATTATCGCGGCCGTGATTTTGCGCTCATGTTTGGCAGTATCACCTGCCCGATTTATCGTGGTCAGATTCAACGCTTTAACGAGATCTATGCCGAGTTAAACGAGCGGTACGCATTTTTGTTGATTTATATTAGTGAGGCACATCCTGAAGATGGCTGGCAACTGGATATCAATCACGACCAGAGCGTGGTTTATAATCAACCGGTCACCAAAGCTGAGCGTATTGCGATTGCGCAGGATGGTGTCTGTCAGCATGCGATTAAATTACCGCTCGCGGTCGATGATATGGACAATACGATCGACCAGTTGTATTCGGGTTCGCCGGAACGTCTCTATCTTATCGATGCTGAAGGTGCGGTACGTCATCGCTCGGTGCCCGGACCGTTCAAGCTCGATGTCATCGAGAACTGGTATCAGGCTCTGAAAGGCTGATTCAGCGGATGACTCCGTTTAGGGACAATCCGATTGGGTTCCGGAACCCGGTTACGGTAAGTGGGCAGATTATTTATTGTGTTTCGATCGGTGAGTACTGCAGGTTGGTTTAAGAGCTCAACAGTATCAATATTATGAAATTTCTGATCCGGTTAGGAGCGTTTCATGGGTAAAAAAATTAGCAGGCGCACGGTTATTCAGTCGAGTTCGGCTTTGGGTCTGACAGCTATGTGGCCATTTGGCGTACGGGCCGAAATTAGTGGTTTGCCGCGCAGTGAATACGGCTTCGCAACGACGGCAGAGGAGGTTGTTGCCGGTATCGATTTGTCCGGTAAAACCGTGTTGGTTACCGGTTGTAATTCCGGGCTTGGTTATGAATCGATGCGGGTTATGGCGGCACGCGGGGCACATGTTATCGGAACCGCGCGTACTACTGTGAAGGCCGAGAAAGCATGTGCCAGTGTTACGGGTCAGACGACACCGCTGGTTTGTGAGCTAACCGATTTTGATAACATCGTGGCCTGTAGTGAACAGGTGCAGGCATTAAATCTGCCGATCGACATATTCATGTGTAATGCCGGCATCATGGCATTGCCAAAACTTGAGCAGGTTAACGGGATTGAAAAACAGTTTTTAGTTAATCACCTTGGCCATTACCTGTTGACCCGGCGACTGTTGCCGCAGGTTGAGGCAGCCTCCGCCGGGCGTATCGTGGTGTTGTCCAGTATCGGCTATCGCAATGCGCCGAAGGTGGGTATCCAGTTCGATAACCTGAGTGGTGCAGATGATTACAGTCCGTTCCGCAGCTATGGCCAGAGCAAGCTTGCCAACGCCCTGTTCTCACGGGAACTGGCGCGGCGTTATGCTGATACCCGTGTTACTTCCAACACGCTGCATCCGGGCTATGTGGCGACCAATCTTGGTCGCCATGTCACCGGTAAGCTGCATGATCCCAGTGAGCCGTTGCGCAAGGGGTTCAAGACCGCTGATCAGGGTGCTGCGACCCAGGTGTACCTGGCGACCGACGCACGTCTGACGGGTGTCAGCGGTCACTATTTTGAGGATTGTAATCCGGTAGAACCGGATGGTCCGCATATGCATGACGATGCACTGGCCCTGAAATTGTGGCAGGTGTCAGAGGAATTGACTGCCGCTTACCTGTAGCAGCCAGGTCGAACTATATTTTCATAGATAAGAAGAAATCATACGTGATTGTCGGCATGCTAAGCTACGAGTTTTCCGCACCGGCCCAGGTTGGGAGTATCCAATGAGAACAAGAAAAAGCAAACAGGAATCTACACATAACTGGTCGCATAAACTGTGGGCATTGATCCTGGTCTGGTCGGTGACGGGTCTCGTGCCAGCCGTGGCGAAAGAGGCTGCTCCGACGATCCTGATAACCGGCTCAAACGCCAGCCACGGCTTGGCGTTTGCTGAGGAATATGCTGCGCTGGGATGGAATGTTATCGCCACTTGCCGCACGCCGGCCAAGGCCGACCGGTTAAATGCACTGGCCGAAAAATTTCCCAACGTCGTCGTCGAGGAGCTGGATATTGTCGATGTCGATGAAATAAACGCACTGGTCGAAAAGTACCAAGGGAAACCGATCGATGTGCTGTTGAACAATGCGGCGATCAATACATTTCGCTTCGGCCCTAATTTTTTCGGCAAGATTGATTACGAATGGTTCGAGCAGATTCTAAAGGTTAATATCATCGGTCAGTTGCAGGTGTCTGAAGCATTTCAGGACAATGTGGCCGCCAGTAAGCAAAAGAAAATTATCTCGATGACTTCAGACGGTGGCTCGATCGGCGAACTTGAAATTCCGATTGCCCCTGCTTATCGGGCCAGCAAGGCCGGTCTGAACATGGTAATGCGCGCATATGCGCTGCATTTAAAGCGCAAGGGAATTATTGTTGGCATTATTGCGCCGGGCACGGTCGATACCGCGGACTACATGAATGCTGAAGACCCGTCGACCGTACCGCGTAACTACAGGAATATGATGAAGATGGGTCGCTTGGCGCCCCGGACGGCCATCGATGAAATGATTGCGTTGATCGACCGGCTGACAATCGAGGATTCCGGTGTGTATTACAAATGGACCGGCAGGGTGATTGCCTGGTAAGGGCAAAATAAATGGGTGTTTGACACTATTTTTCGGAGAGCACGGAGATGTTCAAAGTAATAAGAAGTCATGGTTCACTGAATTCTAAGTATTTTCACTTTGTAGCCGACATCAGGTCGGTGTTCATGATTGCCTTGCTAAGCCTGTTGCTGATCCCGCAGTCGGTTTCCGCCCAGGGTCGCCGTCTGGAGGGGAATCTTGAGGTTACGCCCGTGCGGGGCAGCGTACACATGATGGTGATGGAACCGGCCGGCAACATCGGTGTGTCAGCCGGGCCGGACGGCGCGTTTATTATCGATGATCAGTTTGCTCCCATGCTCGAGCGTATTGTTCTGGCCGTCAGTAAGCTAACCGATAAGCCCATTAAATATGTGCTGAATACGCACTGGCACGGCGATCACACCGGGAGCAATGAGCATTTTGGCAATCTGGGCCATATCATCATTGCTCACGACAATGTGCGGGCCCGTATGAACAGTGATCAGTATCACCTGGTTTTCAAGGCCGGCACACCGCCGCATCCCGAGGCAGCGCTGCCAACCATCACTTTTAGTGACCGCATGACCTTCCATTTCAATGATGATGTTATTCGTGTTCTGCATGTTCCCAATGCGCACACGGATGGCGATGCAATCTACTATTTTGAAAAAGCCGATGTAATGCATACCGGTGATGCATTTATCAATCGGGGGTTCCCTTTGATTGATATTGCCAGTGGCGGCAGCATCAAGGGTCAGATTGAGGCTACCAACAAAATGCTGGAACTGGTGGGGCCCGATACGATTATTATTCCCGGTCACGGCCCGTTGGCTGATCGGATCCGCATGATCGAGATTCGGGATATGCTCATAGCGGCACGCGGTGCAATAGTTAAGTTACTGGATCAGGGTAAGAACCTTGAGCAGATACTTGCCGCAAAGCCGTTGGCCGACCTCGAAGAAAAATGGGGCCACGGCTTTGTTAAAAGCAAGTTGTTCGTACGCATTGTCTACCAGAGTGAAACCGGGGACTGGCAGTTACCGCAATAAAACCGGATCAGGGTTTCTACAGTGTTTGTTTCGCCCGTTTTGCATCAATGTGTTTTTTGAATTCACTGAACGAGGACGTCATGACCGGGCCGAGCCATTCTTTCGGCGCCTCCAGGTACTTCGGATAGTTTTTCTCCGTGTAATCGAGTATATAGCGGGGCAGGTCGTCGATACCGTTCATCAGTTTCATGGTGTGGCTGTGAAAAACCATCTTGCCGGGATTCGCGCCCATTTCCATGAACGGCAGCCAATCGGCGACTCGGCTCCATGACGTGACGCAGGATGCGGAGGTGATATTCGGGTCGAGGATTTCACTCTTGCGCCCCTTGAGGCCCCAGAGTTCGGCATGCTGGTCGATATCACCGCTTGAATACAGTGGATATTCAGCGCGGGTCAGTACGGCCGGTTTGAAAATATAAAAATTCCACTGAAACACAATGTCATCACCATAGGAAACATATGGAAAAGGCGGCGACAGAAATGGAGGGCCCTTAAGCCTGAAAACACCATTGACCGGGTCGTTGGCAATGTGCATGACTTCGACCTTGCGCCCGCCCAGAAACGGGTTACTCCATTCCTCGAGAATTTCCCCGCTATCCGGATCAATGTAATACAGTACTTCACGGCTGTAGAGGCGCCAGCCTTCTTCGACTTCCTCGATGCGTGATGCGCCGATGCCGAAGGTCTTAAAGCATCGATAGTTCTGTTCCTGCGGCACCATCGCCCAGGCTTCGCCTGGAAATGCAAACAGGCAATCCTTGCCGGAGAGATCCGCACGGAGTTTCATCAGGGCCCTTAAATTAGTAGCCGGATCATCGAGATCCAGGCGCGGATCCTTGGGAATTTTCATTGCATGGGTTGGTGTCATACGGAGGGGTTCATCACCGGCTGGCTGGTTGTGAGTATCTGCTGCCGCACCGCTGGCAGCCAGTGCCGCAAGTCCGCCGCCCGCAGCCAGCAGTTCGCGCCGCGATACCGTTTCGCTTGGGTGATCTTTTTTCCGGGGCATAATGATGACTCCTGAAATTATCGGGGTTGTGAATACTCTGATCGTAAGCGAAAGGCAGGCGGCAGACATCGCTAACCGTGGATTACACCGCCAAGTGGCGTAAGGTTGCCGGATAGTGGGATTAATAGGTGTATGCTGCCTGTTCCGGAGTTGATGGGCGGATTTTTGTCAACAGGGGGGTAGTAATGCAGTACAGAAGAATCAGGCAACAGTGGCTGGCGGGCAGCGGGCTGCTGGTGTGGTTGTCGCTGATGCTGATGTTGACGGGTTCATCGCTGTGGGCCGATCAGCCGGTGATTGATATGCATTTTCATGCCTGGCCTTATGGGGCTGATGGCCCGCCTGATCACCCGAAAAATATTGCGGTGATGAACAAGGCGATTGATGGATTGAAGAAATATAACGTGGTACTGGCGACCGCCAGTGGTCCGCAGGCTTTTTTACAGCGCTGGAGCCTTGAAGCGCCGGAGCGATTATTGCTCGGGCCGGTTTTGCCCTGCGAAGGTGGGGTGAACCCTAACTGGTATCAATACCAGTGTTACGAGAATGGTGCGGAGTTCCCGGATCTGGCCTGGCTTAGAGCGCAGTATGAAAATGGGGCCTACCAGGTCATGGGAGAAATCTATACACAATATGCGGGTATGTCCTATGCGGATCCGCGCATGGATCCTTATTATGAGTTGGCTCAGGAACTGGGCATTCCGGTTGCTTTTCACACTCATTCCGCACCGCCGCTGACAGCCAGTCGCTGTTGTCCGAATTTCAGGATTTCCTTCGGGAATCCGCTGCTGCTGGAAGAGGTGCTGGTGAAATATCCGCGCCTGAAGGTCCAGATCATGCACGCCAATCCGCTGGTGTACCCAATGGTGCTGGATTTGATGGCGCAGTATCCGAAGGTTTACGTGGAACTCAGCCCGTTTCAGAGAATCATGCAGCGCGAGAAATTCCACCGGTTGTTAAAGGCATTCAAAGAAGCCGGGGTTCTGAGTCGGGTCATGTTTGGTACGGATGGTGATGATCATGGCGATGCCATAGAGGCATACCGCTCAGCTGATTTCTTAACCGCTGGGGAACTCGAAGGTATTCTGTGTAAGAATGCGGCCCGGTTTTTGCGCCGTCGAAGCGCCTGTGAGGCAGGGCACTAGGTCTACATCATTCTGCTACGGTGGTCTGCCATTCAGCAATGAACGGCTCGATGATGGCCTTGCGCCAAACTGTATCAGTCTGTTCGTCCAGTGCCGGCAGCATCCCCGCTTCTTCACGTTCCTGGTGATGTTCGCACAGACCCTTGATGGATTTTTCCCGATCGAGCAACTCAATAAGCTCGATGTGCAATGCGGTGCCGGTCAGTTCCCGTGAATTAAGTCGCAGCAGGTCTTTGTCCAGTTGGGTTAGCAGGTCGGTGATTTTGTTGTGTTCGTGGCCGTACAGTGAAGCCGGCCAGTTGCCCGGATCGTCAAGGTCTGCGAGTCGTGTCAATAAATGAGTATCTTCAAAATTTTTATGCAGGTCGTGGGCTGCGATGAACTGATGCAGTGTTTCTATGGCTCGTGGCAACACACCGAGCAGAACTGCTTCCTGGTGAACAAAAAAGAGTTGATTCAATACCTGGTGGCATCGGGCAATGACGGTTTTCAGGCTGGTATGGTCAGTCATAGTCGCTAATAGTGCCGCAAATAATTTACAAATGGCAGTTGGCGGGTGACTGGCTGAAGCGAGGCGTTGATTCGAACCCGGTTTGGAACGTATCCGCCCAGAGGGCGGGAAGGAATATTCAGCGTAACCCCTGTCACGGTCGACGGGTCTGCGGTTACACTTATATGCTGTTTGCAGCTTTTTGGGGAAATTTGATGAGATTTGTGTCGCGTCTTGTACCGATCCTGGTGCTCATGCCATTGGCCTTGTCCGTTCATGCCGCTAACAACCCGTTGGCGAATCCGACCTCCACGGAGTTCTGCCAGGCCGTACAGAGAATCATGGCCAGCACCGATCGGGCCGGTGAAGTGAAGTTGTTTACGGATATGCCTGAATATCGCCATTCGAAGCCTTCAGTGAACCCGCATAATATTTACCAGGTGGTCTCTTACGATGGTCAACTGCCGATCATGGTCTCATGCAAGATCAAGGGCGCTGCTCACTTGCGCTCGGCCTATGGTGATGATGCGGCCGGTGAACAGTTGTTCTGCCCGGAGATTGCGCGGCGCGTGAAGACGCAGGCTATTGACGAGCTTACGAAGGAGGGCGATGCAGCTGCGGCAGCGGCGACTGAGGCTTTCGTCATCGATGATAACGAGCCTTTTATGACCGGTCGCGATTACCTGTCCGATTTCGAGTTGAGCTACCGCGACGACGACGGGGCTGTGCATTTCAATACACCTGGCCTGTTTCATGACTATGACAGCTGGACGACCTGGATACTGCCCGAAAATTTTGAGGGCCAGGCGTATTGCCATATCGCCACCGTCGCCTATATGAAAGGGGTGGCCAAGGGTGAGATTGAACCGGGTACTCTCATGACTACGGCGGATGATGCGCCGGTGACGCCGCACTAGTTTGCGCTAATTCATTTCGATCAGTTCGATCCATTCACCGGCCGGGCCGACGGTAACGGCCGTGCGGCGGTCGTTGTAGGGTAGTCCGTCCAGCGTCTTGGGTGCCGCACGCCAGTCAACATTGAACGCATCGAGATCCTCGACTTCGAAACTAACCATTGATGTGCCGGGTGGCAGGTAACCGTTGGTTACCGGTCGAGCACTGGTACTCGGCGGGTATTCATCCAGTTCGATCAGGAAGCGTTCTGAGATGGCGGCGATCGCCAGCGGATAGGTAGTATCTGCCGGCATGTTTTGCATATTTGATATGACGGAGATTTTGAAAGGTGTTGCATCGCTGACCTTCAGCCCCAGCGCATTCGAATAGTAATCGGCAAGTTCCTGCATTGATGGTCCGGACAGCACTGATATAAACACCCGATCGACAAATGCGCTGAATTCAAAGTTTTGATTGTTGGTCAGGTACAGCACCTCGTTGGCCGGTCCCAGCACTTGCATTGCACGCGGAGCATTTGGCGTCGGCCATAAGTCTTTTGGTGGGCCGATAAGGGTAAACGGCGTATCGGCCAGTTGTTCGGCGAGTGTGTCCGGGTCTTTGACGAGCAGTTCGGTTGAGTTCCAGCCGTGGGTCGTCATTGCGGTGTGATCTGCAGTCGTCGGGTTCTCAACAAATCGCAGGTAAACTTTTTCATTACTTGAAGGTTGCATGACAAGATATTTACTTCCGGTCATGTTCTCCGTATTCCAGGTCTTGGTAACAGCCGCGCTCAATTCGCCCTGATCGACGGCGGTGTAACCCAGGTGATCATGATAGGCATCTTCAACTGAAGTAAGGTTAAGCACCGAGATGGTTACGATGATGATCGATTTGAGCATGCTCTATATCTCCTGGGAATATTGGTTGAGTAGTAAAATAATGGGCTCAACCGGTGATCTGATTTGAGTCAGTATACCTTTGCCAAGGCATAGTTATTCTGTGGTTGGAATATTTTTCCGTGCGACAGCATCTATCCATGCTGAAGCGTACAGTGAAGCTGGATCGCGGGCGAAGCGCTCCCACTCTAGCGCATGGGCGTCCAGGTCTTCCCGGGTAGCCCAGCCCAGTTCAATGTAGCGAGTCGCCAGAATTTCATCTACGAGGCGATTATTACGATCGACATAATCGTATAAACCGGTGTTGGTCGTGCGCTGGTCAAAAGAGGCGTGCGTGTGTTCGATGGAACAGTTGTTTTCAGTCAGCCATTCCCTGAGTCTCCGTCCGGCACGTTGCTCATGGCCGTGTTCGATTCTTATCCGTTGATAGAGTTCGATGCTGTGGGTCAGTATTGGGGTCTGCGGATAGACGATATCGCCGCCATGATCAAATTCCTTCAGCGCGATAACACCATCCTGTTTCAGGACCCGGACCATTTCGCGGACTACTTGCTTCGGTTTGCTGACGCTGCCGAGTACGGCAGAACAAAATACGATATCAAAAGAGGCATCGTCGAACGGTAAATCGTAGACATTGCCGGTTTTAAAGTGGAGATTATTGAGGTTGTGCTGGTTCGCATAGTCAATTGCTGCGGCCAATTGTTCGGTTTCACGGTCGATGCCAATAACCTGGCCGGGGCTGAGGATCTGTGCAAAGCCGACAGTCAGGCTGCCGGGTCCGCAACCGCAGTCGAGCAGGCTCTGCCCGGGTTTGAGGTAGGGCAAAAGAAAAGCGCCGTGCTTCTCGACGGTGCGGCTTTTCATCCAATCCATCGCGCCGCCGCCGTAACCGAGTACGTAGTTTTCGTCGTTAGCGTTCATCGTGGCCGAGGTTTGTATTTACGAACCAGGGCTTTGAATGATTGTATGCCTGGTTTGTTAGTCCCAGCCATTCTGTTCACGAACATATCGTGCTACCTGGGTGATTTCATCGGTACTCAGTACCTCGGCAAAGTCCGGCATGCTCATGACGTTATTGCCGCCACCACGAATGGCCCGTTCGACCGAGGCCTGATCCGTGCCATAGATGCCGCGGTAGGTGCCGCGGTCAACATGACACGCCGCACAGTTGGCCCGGAATACTTGCGCGCCGGGAGTGTCAGTGAATGCGTTATCAGCAGCCGTACGGGATTTTATGTTGATGGATACGTCAGCGCCCCTGGCGACCCGGAATCCCATGTTAGTCCCGCGACCTGATTGCGGACGTCCGTTGCGCACTGTTGTGCTCGAACGTTCAATGAGATTGAGGTAAGAGCCGCCACGAATTACGCCAAACTGGCAGCCGCGCAGGGTATCGACGGCATCGAGCCAGGCACTGCCGTTTGCAGGTGCGCCGTGATAGTCCTTGTGATTGCAGTCGGCGACCCATTCCCAGGCATTGCCCTGCATGTCATACAGGCCCAGATTATTGGGCTGAAAGCTGCCGACCGACGATGACAGAGGCATGCCGTCATCACACGGAAAGCCTTCCAGGTCAGCTTTGGCCTGTCGCTTGCTTATCGTATGCGCACCGGGACTGCGTACGTTCGCGTAAGTGCAGGCAAGCGTGTTGTCCGTACCCCAGTGATAGGGTCCGGTCGAGCCGGCACGGGCAGCAAATTCCCACTCGGCTTCAGATGGCAGGCGGTAGTTTTGCCCGGTTATATCGCTTAACCAGTCGGTATAGGCCTGGGCGTCGAAGTACGATACACAACCCACCGGCGCATCATCCGGTTGTTCAAATCCCGGGTTACTCCAGTCGACGGTTTCACTGATCGAGAATGATTCCGGTGGGCTGAATTCCATGCAGCCGCTTTCGGGCTGGTAACCGGTACGGGTAACGAATTCGGCATACTCGGCCACCGTTACTTCGTATTTGCCCAGCGCGAATGGTGTGTCGATGTGCACTTCATGTTGTGGACTATCGTTTATTGCCGGCTTGCCGGTGCGTGGGTCGATAAGCCGGTCTTCGCCAGCAGTACCCATCAGGAAACGACCGGCAGGCACGTTGATCATGACCGGGCATATGTCACAGCCACGAAATTCCTTCACATTTGCATCGATTGGTCTCAACCCATCGGTATGGCAGGCTGTCAGGCAGCCAATGGCACAAAGTAAAATTTTGCTGCGCATTGTTCCGGTGGGCCCCACTCTTACATATCGTGAGGCCAGATATTAAGGGTTTGATCCCCTCTGCGTACAGGTCTACTTTGCGGCTTTACGGGCATTCGCCTCGGCAATGACTTCTTCAGCAACATTCTTTGGGCAGGGTGCGTAGTGAGAGAATTCCATCGAAAACTGGCCGCGTCCAGAGGTTATGGTGCGCAAGTCACCGATATAGCCAAACATGTCGCTTAGCGGCGCATCGGCCTTGACGCGAACGCCTGTCGGTGCGACTTCCTGCGATTTGATCGTGCCGCGACGTCGATTCAGATCGCCGATAACATCACCGACATTCGCCTCCGGTGAGAATACATCGATCTTCATGATTGGTTCGAGCAGTTGTGGCGCAGCCTTTGGTATCGATTGACGATAGGCAGCCCTGGTGGCTTGTTCGAATGCCATTGCCGATGAATCCACTGCATGGAAAGCGCCATCCTGCAGGGTGAACTTGATATCGAGTAGCGGGTAGCCGGCCAGTGTGCCTGCATCCATGCAGTTGCCAAATGCCTTCTCGATAGAGGACCAGTATTCACGTGGTACGTTGCCGCCCGTAACCGTGCAATCAAAGACGTAACCGCTGCCGGTTTCGGCCGGTTCGATCAGGTATTCGATCTTGCCGAACTGGCCGGAACCACCGGTTTGCTTTTTATGGATATAGCTGTCGGTGATTGTCCGGGTGATCGTTTCACGGTAGGCAACCTGTGGTTTACCGACCTCGACCTCGACGCCATGTGTGCGCCGCAGGATGTCGACCTTGATATCGAGATGCAGTTCGCCCATGCCCATCATGATGGTCTCACCGGAATCATCATCTGTCATGATGCGGAATGACGGGTCTTCGGCAACCATCTTGGTCAGTGCGATGCCCATTTTCTCGGTGCCGGCCTTGTCCGTTGGTGAAATAGCGATTGAAATAACCGGATCCGGGAAAACCATTGGTTCAAGCGTTGCCGGATTCTTTACATCGGACAATGTGTGGCCGGTGCGGGTTTGTTTCATGCCAAGTAGCGCGACGATGTCGCCAGCCTGGGCTGAGTTGAGTTCTTCACGCGAATCGGCATGCATTTCAACGATACGCCCGATACGTTCGGTCTTGCCGGTAAACGTATTGAGCACACTGTCACCCTTGTTCAGGCGGCCAGAATAAATACGTGTGAATGTCAGTGCGCCGTAGCGATCGTCCATGATTTTAAAAGCGAGCGCACGTAGCGGTCCCTCAGGATCAACAATTGCCAGATTGCCGGTTTCGTTGCCTTCAAGGTCAATCTCGGGCTGCGGCTCCACCTCAGTTGGGTTTGGCAGGTAATCGACAACGGCGTTGAGTACATTCTGAATGCCCTTGTTCTTGAATGCCGATCCACACAATGTCGGGAAGAAGTCGAGTGCAATCGTACCTTTGCGGATGCAGTGCTTGATGTCTTCAATCGAGGGTTCATTGCCCTCAAGGTAGGCCTCAAGTAACACGTCATCCTGCTCAAGTGCAGTCTCGATCATTTGCTCGCGAAACTCCTCGACCTTGTCTAGCATATCTGCCGGCACGTCAGTGGTTTCATAATGTGTCGGGTCACCCGTGTCGTCCCAAATCCAGGCCTTACGGGTTAGCAGGTCGATGACACCGCAGAAGTCATCCTCGATACCGATCGGTAATACCATGACCAGTGGGTTTGCGCCGAGTACGTCACGAACCTGGTTGACGACGCGGTAGAAGTCGGCGCCCATGCGATCGAGCTTGTTGATGAAAATAACCCGTGCGACCTTGGAATCATTTGCATAACGCCAGTTTGTTTCGGACTGTGGCTCGACACCGCCGGAACCGCAAAAAACACCGACACCGCCATCCAGTACCTTGAGAGACCGATAGACCTCGATAGTGAAATCAACGTGTCCGGGTGTATCGATGATGTTCAGAAGATGGTCATTCCACTCGCAGCTGGTTGCTGCAGACTGAATAGTAATGCCGCGTTCCTGCTCCTGTTCCATGAAGTCAGTGGTTGCTTCACCATCGTGAACTTCACCGAGTTTATGAATTTTCCCCGTAAGCTTCAGGATACGTTCTGTCGTTGTCGTCTTACCGGCGTCGACGTGGGCAAAGATGCCGATGTTTCTGTATAAGCTAAGGTCCGTCATGTTCGTTCTTCATAATAAGGTTTAATCAACAAATCATCTGCTGTAGCTAACGCGTCAGCTTATCGTATTCGGGGTATGCACTCATATTAAAAGGATCACAAAAGTGCCATTTGACCTAAGTGCCCGGCCAGTCACTCATTGCCGGCGCGGGGCAGTAAAGATCGTCACAAATCTACTGCCACAACAATCGACCGGCTTTCCGGGCGCGGATAATACCAAGAGAAGATTGTCTGGGCTAGAGTATTGGTAAAGTTTGGGATGCCCTTGCTACGCTTGACTTTCAGGGGGGCGGCAAATCCGGAATCCGGTCTTTGGCGGCGGGTTGCAACGATATTAGGGGGTTGATCTGGTCTTTGCCGCCGGCAGTCCGGGGGTGGATAGCGTGATGAGCCGTGGTGCCGGGTCGGCAAAAGGCCGGGATCTGATGCCCATCAGGTCAAATGAAATATGGGGATTTCCACTGAATTACTCATACCGAATACGATTGATGATGAGTTCCTCGCAACGTTCGTTAATGTTCAGCATTAATTCATCGCCGGGTAATTTTTTTAACATCGCACGGGCCAGCGGGGAGTCGATGCTGATCAGACCGTTGGCTGCGTCCGCCTCATCCGCACCGACGATGCGGTACTCTACCTGTGAGCCGTCGTCACGTTCAATCGTGACCCAGGCACCGAAGTGAACCCGGTCGCTGTGCGGAGTTTTACGCACAATATTCAGACCCGGAAGCCGTTTTTGCAGGTAACGGATGCGTGAATCAATGCCACCAAGCTCCTTCTTCCGGTAAATGTACTCCGCATTCTCGGAACGATCGCCTTCTGCGGCCGCCGCCGAGAGCGCTTTGACGACATCAGCACGGCGTGTCCACAGGGACTTTAAATCAGCCTGCAACGCGTCGAAACCAGCGGGCGTTATATAAGGTGATGACTTCGGCGGTGGTGGCTTCCAGCGTCCCATTATTAACCGGGCACAGTCTGCTTTCGCAGGTTGTCAGGGAGCCTCGATTTCAAAACATTCGTCCTCGGTTTTTGGGTTGTTATCTGACGGGCACTCGATACCCTCGGCGGCGACCCATAAAGGTGTGCCGGCCACCAGCAGTGTGTGCACGGATTTGTAACCATCGATTCCGGCTACCTTCAGGTCATGCAGGGGGTTAATGATAACGTCGAGCTTGCCTTTCTTGACGGCCTTGTCGCAACCGGTCAGGTCGTTGACATATTTTGTTCTGACGGTGTGTTCAGGCATATACGCCTGGGCGGTCTGGGTCGTCAGTGGTCCGGCGCAGATACTGATGTCGGGTCGTGCCATCAGGTCGTTCAGGCTGTTGATCTCCCCGGTGAGTTGCGAGTCTTCGGGAATATGAATGAACTGGCTTGAGGCTGACATGGTACAACTAAAGCGCCGCGATACGCGTCGTCGCAAGCCCTGGCTGTTGCCGCCGGTTGCATTCAGTTGGGTGACAAAATCAATTTTGCCGTCATTCAGTATCGATGTGATGGGTAATCGCCCCGGTGCCACGACGACACTTTCAACTTTAAGCTTGACCCCGTAGTGCTGTTCAATTTCAGCAATGACGCCCGCCTGGTATTGGCGGCCGATATTTGAAAAATACCAGGACGTGTTGGCCGGAGTTTCCGGGACAGCCTGCACCAGCTGGCGAATGATGCCGGTATCAAGAATGTCTTTGAACATGCCGACGGGTTGTTCGGGCCAATGGGCAATTTCGGGTTGTGGCAGGCAATCGGCCATGCGCACGACATAGTGTTTTGCTGCACCAGGCTGATTGGGTGGTTCCTTGGCCAGAATAGCCTGGTCTTTGCGCGCGGTGATGAAGCGGATCCAACCGGCATCAAATGCCCGGATCAGTTGCTCGCGCCCCCGCGCCACTTCTGCGGCAGACCAGTCACCGCTGCGGCTGGGCAGTTCATCGATCGCCGAGACTTTCGGTGCGGCTGATAGGTTGCATGTCATCGCCAGTAATACACCGGCGAAAAAGAAAGTAGCAATTGTGTGATTCCTGAGACTCATCGACTTTCTCCGTGTAGTGGGGACTGATCCTGATTTATACCTTGATTTACTAATATTACGCGGGGTAATGCGGCGCATAAAGCCGGCCGCCAGGCGGCGGATGGTTGGTGCCGGTTGGGTGCCTGATCCCTGACCGTCTCCATGCGCGGTTCGCCCAATGCAAGCGCGGGTTTCAGGATCAATATGCGCTGCAATACGCGGCTGTGACCGGCACATTCGATCTCAGGCAGCATCAGGGTTTTGAAGGATTACTGTGTGAAGCCAATGAAAGTAGGTATGCTTGCCAGCGTGGCCGTTTGGGCCAAGGGGGGATCATTGCGAGTATGGGGATGCCAAGCAAAGATTTGCTTGTTTGCCGGGGTGCTGCCCCGGAGGCCGTGGCTTGAGCAACATCGGTCGGTCGTCACCTGCAGGCGCGCCCGGCAATCCGCCTGCATGGCCCGGTGCCGGTCGCGCCTGGTACGCGCTGTCCATTCTCGTCATTGCATTTAATTTTTCCTTCATGGATCGAATCATTATTGCGTTGCTGGTGGAACCCATTAAGCAGGATCTGGCGATCACAGATTTTGGTATCGGGCTGCTGCAGGGGCTGGCATTTGCGATTTTCTATGCCCTGGTCGGGATTCCAATCGGTTGGTTGGCCGACCGTCATAGTCGCCGGAATATTATTACCGCGGGTATCTTCCTGTGGAGCCTGATGACCGCTGCCTGTGGTCTGGCAAAAAGTTTTTTTACCCTCTTCCTGATGCGTGTTGGTGTGGGTGTTGGTGAAGCAGCTTTGTCACCATCGGCCTATTCCATGATTGCAGATCTTTTCCCGCGGGAAAAACTGGGTCGTGCGCTGGGGGTATATCAGGCGGGTGCACTGTTTGGCGCGGGTATTGCTTTTCTGGCCGGCGGTATCGTGATCAAGATACTTTCCGCCATGGGTTCCGTCGACTTTCCGGTGATAGGGCTGATGAAGCCCTGGCAAATGGCTTTTATGGTGGTTGGGTTACCCGGTGTGCTGATTGCTCTGCTGATGCTGACCGTCAAGGAACCGGCACGTCGCGGCAAGCTCGAAGGTCACGATGACGGAATTCCGTTGCGACAGGTGGCTGGCTATGTAAAAACCAATGGGCGCTTGTTTGCATCGCTGTTTGCCGGTTTTGCATTAATGGCGGTGCCGTTGACTACTTTTATTACCTGGGTCCCCGCGTACATGAGTCGGGTACACGATTACACCCGGGCAGATAGCGGCTTTACCCTGGGGTTGATACTGGTGATTTTTTCGCCCGCAGGAGTTTGTTTTGGCGGTTGGTTGATCGATAAGCTGCACCACCGTGGATATACCGATGCGACATTTCGGGTGGGATTACTCTCGGCAGCAATGCTGCTACCGTTGGTGTTCTTTTCTACCATGCTGACCAACAGTTCGGTCACTATCGTGCTGTTGTGTCCGTTTGTGTTTTTTGCCAGCATGCCGATCGCGGCTGCCCCGGCAACCCTGCAATTATTTGTGCCCAACCAGATGCGTGCGCAGCTTTCTGCGCTCTGGATGCTGGCCCTGAATATACTCTCAACCACAGCAGGCCCCACCCTGGTGGGATTCATCACGGAATATGTGCTACATGATGAGATGGCAGTCGGCGCATCCGTCGCATTGGTGAACTGCTTGAGTATTCTGCTGGCAGGCCTGTTGATATGGAGCGCTATGCAGCCCTTTAAGCGCGTAAGGCAGTTACAGTGATTGACATAGGACGCGGCTGCAAACCCCTGTTGCGGGTGGTTACCCGGCCATAATTTGCTGCTGCTCGCGGATCATCTCCAGGGTTGATTTAACCGCCCGCCCGGCAGCGCGCTGGAAATCTGATTCAACGTCAAAGGCCCCGATGCGCACCGCCTGGAAACAGCCGGTTAGCATCCGGGCAACTTTTTCGCCACGTGCGGCAATTTTTGGATCCTTCATCAGTTCCGCGATATTTTCCTCGTCGCTGATCACCTCGTAACGCACATCCATTGCAAAGACCTGGTTAGCCAGTTCCACCAGCCGGGCCTGGGTCAGGATTTCGCCCACCAGGTTGAATACCTGCCCATTTGAATGGTTATCGATCGCCAGCTTCGCAGTGGCATAGGCCAGTTCATCCACCGAAATGTAGCCACATTTTCCGTCTCCGACGATGTTGTGATATACCCCGATACTTTTTGCCTCTACGATATGAGCCAGGTCTTTTTCGATATACAACCCGTTCCTGGCCACAACCCATTCCAGCCCGGATTCACGCAGGTCAATTTCCGCCTGTCGATTGATTTGCTGGGTTTTCCAGAACCAGGTGTCTTCTTCCAAACCGTTACCGACTATGCTGGTGAAGAGGATTTTCCCTACCCCGGCCTGTTTGGCCGCTTCAATTACGTTACGGTGCATGGAGATTCGATCCCAGTCACCTACCGGCGCAGAAATCATTACAACCGTGTCTATGGCGGTGAATGCTGCGGTTAACTCGGTGACCGATTGGTAGTCGCCACGTCGTACCTCGATATCCGTTCTGCTGACCCGGTCCGGGGAGCGAGCAACGGCAATCGTGTTGGCGGCACCGATTTCTGCGCACAGGTATTTGAGTATGGCCTGCCCAAGGCCTCCGGAGGCTGCGGTTACTGCAACTTTCATTGGTATTCCTTCATCAAGTGAGATGGCATCGACAGCCACAACATACTAAGGGTCAAGCCGTTCCAAGACAAAATTCCCGGTTTAACCAGGGCCGGGTGGGGCGGGATTCATCAGTTTCCGGGTTCAAGCGCACGTTGCAAACGCGCGTCGTAGATACCGCGTTGCTGCACAATTTGATGGGTGCGCATACCGCCCTCTACATTGATTTCCAGGATGACCGGGCCGCGGTCGGTCAGTGCGATATCCCAATGCTGCAAGCTAAGGTTTGGCAATAATCCGGCGGCCGCAAGGCACAGCAAACGGGTCGCCGGCCAATCCGGCAAGCGCAGGTCGGTGAAGGTGTTGCCGGTATCCGGATGATGGTCGAGTGGAAGTATTTTCCAGCCTACACCGCGCACGATACGTTGCAGGTGTCCGCTGCCGAGTTCGATGCCGGCAATAATGTTGCCGTCACGTCCGCAGTTGAAGTTATCGGTGATGTTGGTGCCGGTTGGCACTCGCCATACCGCACTGAGAATTTCCGGGCCTTTTGCTGTCATGATGACAATAATTCGTACGCTGGTCAGACGGGGACCACAAACAGTCTCCAGATCAGGGGCACTGTGAAGTAATTCCTGGAACAGGACGCCGGTTTTTCTTGCCGGGGCAAGTCGGACAATGAAGTCGGTTATTCCAAGCCGTTCCCCCGAGCCCAGTATCAGTTCGTCTTTGATCAGATCGTGCAAAGCAAAGGTCTGTTCTCCATGTGCGCCGTGTACGGGTTTGACGAACAGGGGGTAACCATCGGTATTACGCAGGAACAGGGCGAGACTGTCGGCATCGTTCAGTATTGCCGGGCCGCGTATTTGCGGATCAGCCTTACAGTAGATGCCGACAATTTTTGCCTGTGGCAAGTCGTTCGCGGCCAGCAGGGTATGGCAGAGCAGTTTGTTATTGGCCGGGTCGCGAGCATCCTGTGCGTTTGCCAATCGGTCCAGTTGCATCTCGCGGCGCCAGCCGACAAAGCGCTTCTTTTCTTTCGCAGAGTAACAATCGAGAAAAACCCGGAAGAAAAAATACTCCCATGGGTCGAGCCTGGAAGGGCCGTAACGCAGGCTGACAGCTTGTCGTAACTGACGCCAGAGACTGATATCAAACTCTTTGCGGGTGTGCAGTGCCTCGGCGATGAGCAGCGAAATAGACATACGACGATCTTCTGCTTGCTGTTGTTATGGACGACCAGCAGATCAGATTTTAATAGTCGAGACCCGGTGGCCTGCCGTCAGTTGTGCTGAAATCTTCCAGAGTTTGGCGGCCATCTGCATATCTTCAGTATGTCCGCCCGGGCGATGCGGGTTGCAATGGTTAAAGAAGTAGCCGCTGGTTTTGACCAGGGACGGGTGGGTTGCAACGTAGCAGGTTGTTGCGGCGCCTTGCGGGATCGTTTTCGTAAACGGTTTGCCAAGATTCTCGAGTACCCAGACTTTCCATGTTGGCATGTGGCGACCAAGATTTGTCGGGATAACACCGGGTCGCAGTGCATTGGCGGTGGTATTGGTGGTACGCAGTCGCCGGGCCAGTTCAAGGGTACATAATACATTGGCAAGCTTTGACTGGCCGTAGGCTTTACCCGGTTCATAATCGCGCTCACCTGACAGGTTATCAAACTCGATACCCTGTTCGGGAGCCTGACGAATTGCAGAGCCGCTGCTGACGTTGATGATACGGCCCTGGGGTGCGTTGCTGATGTGTGTAAGCAAGTGGTTGATCAGCACGAAGTGGCCAAGATGGTTGACGAAAAATTGTTTCTCAATGCCATTGACCTGTTCGAGCGTTTGCAACTCCATGATGCCGGCATTGCAGATCAGCATATCGAGTGAGGATGTTTGTGCCCTAATAAAACTGGCAGCAGCAACGACTGAGTTGAGATCGGTTAGTTCGATAACAACCGGTGTTGTGTGCCCGTTGACACTGTTGCAGGCGTCCGTGGCCTTGCTGAGGGTGCGACCCGAGCCAAATACGTGGGCTCCGCGCAATGCCAGTACCCGCATTGTCTCGTAGCCGATCCCGGAGTTGCAGCCGGTTACGAGCGCGGTCCTGCCGGTCAGATCGATGCCGGCGGTGACTTGCTCGGCGGTTGATGCAGAATCGAACGGGCTGATCGGCACGCCCGCCGGTAAGGGCAGTTCGTCACCAGACCCGCAAGCGCTTATATAAGGGGTTGCGGCAATGGCCGGGGCAGCCAGCAACAGACGGCGGCGCTGGAGTGAGAAAGTCATCGCAGTACTTTAGCAAAGAACCGCAATGGTGGGGGTATTCGCTAAGCCACGTTTCACTTTATGGCGGACTGGCGGGATGAGTCAAAGTGGCTTAGAATAATTGACCGACTGGTCACAAAAATGCAAAAAGAACCCGGTAATCGAGAGGAGATAGATTAATGAAGAAATTCCTGATCACCGTTCTGGTGTTGATAGTCGCAGTGGTTGCTGGTGGCTACGGCACTTTCAAATATAAGAATCGTGAGCATGGACCGGATATCTATGCGATGTATAAAACACAAGACTCGGTTCCACAGGGCAGGACCGGGGTGTTCATGATCGGCCTGTCGCAAACTGAAGATTTTGACCCGACCTGGTGGAATAACATTTTCGATCATATCGCCCACGTGCGGATTCCGTGGCCATTCCGGATCGCGGCGCTCGCTGATCGAGGCATTGCGTTAATGGATCCCGACCGCGATTATTCGACCGAGGAGTTCACCCCGAATAAACTTGTTGACCGGTTTGGTGCCGAACACGATATTTACTCGACACCTTACATAGAACTATATCGTCAGGGACTGGTCGAATGGATTGCGCCGCAGGAATCAATCCACCTGGACACCGGATACTTCGTCTACACGGGTCGACAGGACGGTATTCCGACAACCGCCGGCAAGACGATTAGTTATGCCCGCCTGTGGTACCACGGTCGCGGTATCGAAGGCAGAAAAATTCCCGCCAGGTACCAGCAACAGGTTGTCAATAATTATGCGCTTGCGCGGCTGGGAGAAAGATATCCGGACGTGATTTTTCAGCAGGCCGATACGATGAAACCCTGGCTGTGGCGTAAGAAGATTTTTGACATGCTCGACACCGGTATCGAGACATTCGTACTGGCATCGCCAATGGTCGTTTATTCGGGTTATGAGGATTTCAATAACGGCTTCAGGCACAGCATTGGGTCTGTCGAGGAGTGGGAGAAATTGAATGGCCGTGATATCAAGGTCATCATCGCGCCGCCGCTCGGACACTTTAAACCGATTCGTGACGGTTACCTGTTGATGCTCAAGGACAAGCTCGACACGTTACCGCAGGGTGTCAGCGTCAAGATGGTCTGGTCCGTGCACGGTATGCCGTGGCGAGAGTTTCCGAATGAACCTTGGCTGGAGATCTCGCCGGCCTATCGCGATGTGCTGGTTGAGGAATCGAAACAACTGTTGTCACAATACGATTTCAGCCGCTTTGAAGTGGTTGTCAGCCAGGATCACTTTGCAGATCACTACTGGGATCCGAACCATCTGTCTCTGGCGACGAATGCCGCCTATATGGATGGGGTAAAAGACGGCTATGATCATGTTCTGAACCTGCCGATCGAGTTCTATAATGAGAATACCGATACGCTGTTTTATCATGCCATGGTGAATTATGAGAATTTCCCCGGCTATTCGGTCTACAGCCAGGTTCAGTATCCGCCGTCAATGTGGGATCAGCCTTACACGAAGCATTATGAAATTGACGGTACACAGATTGATTACCTGGGGGTTCCGGTCGGGCCGCGTTATTCGCCCTATATCGGACAGGCAATGTTTGATTCCTGGGATGCGATTTTGTCACAGCGCGAAGGTTCTGAAAGAGTGAACTAAAAACAGCGCGTGACCTTTGCTGTTTATCAACATAAATAATATCAAGCCGAGACGATAAGTATGAAAATGTTTCTTAAGATTGTAGTTGGTCTGGTGGTCGTTATTGGCGTTCTGGCAGGCTATACGGTTTCACAAAACCAGCCGCCGCAACTGGCCAAACCAGATTACTACGAGTACTACATCAATCAGGATACGAAACCTGAAGGTAAAATCGGTATTTTCATATCTCATCTCGTTATGCCGGAGAATTATCGTGAAGAAGATTTCTACACGTTAGCCGGTAAATCACTGCAGTACATTCCGTGGCCGGTTCGTGATCTTGTGCAGGCTGATAAGGGTGTTGTTCTGCTGGATCGGGATAAATTCTATGAATTTGAGGAGTTCATACCGACCGACCTCGTCGACTCGAACGGCAATAGTGTTGACATCGACGGCGTAGCTTATATCGATAAGTATCATGCGGGTGAGATCAAGTGGATGCCGCCGGGTAATACACACCTGAGCCATGGTGCGTTTCTCTACGGGGGCCGCAAGTCCGGTGCGATGTCGTCGGCACAGAAGCTCGCGGTCAAGGCGAGGAATTACTATTACGCGCCGGGTAAGGGTTTTCACGACGGTCGTGTGCCGCATGAGGCGGGCAATCGTCACCTTGTTCACAGTGCGATGGAGAAGCTCGAGCGCAAATACGGTGACATTCCCTGGGCATGGGTTACGGCCGATAATCCCACCATGGCGCGTAAAGCGCTGTTTGATTTGCTCGACCAGGGAATCGACACGCTGATTCTGGCCGCACCACGGCCGATCTATTCTCACCACGAGGAATTCAACGGTAGCATCAAGCATGCGATGCACTACCTGCACGAATGGCAGGAAGAGAACGGGCACAAGGAGATCAAGATGATCATCTCGCCCGAACTGTCGCATTTTGATGTGATGTACCAAACCCATCCGTCGATTATTCGTGCCAATCTTGATGAGATCCCGGCCGGTTCGTCGGTCAAACTCGTCATGTCGGTACACGGTATGCCGTGGGACAACGTTCCCCATGAAGGCTGGATAAAATTGTCACCCCGTTATGTCGACCGGTCGATGGCCGAGGCGCGCAAGGTTATAGAGGAATACGACTTCAGTCGCACCGAGGTCGTACAGTCACAGGATCACTTCGCCGACCCGCACAACAACCCGGACGGTAACTACCTGTCAACAAACCAGTCGTTCTGGGACGGCATCGGGGAAGGTTACGATTACATCCTGAATGTGCCGCTCGAGTTCTTCTTCGAGAACACCGATACGATGTTCTATCATGATATGGCGAACTTTGAATTTTTCGATGACTATGATGTTTATCGGACCGTTGAATACACTGACTGGTCCAGGCCCTACCGCAGAACCATGATGCAGGACGGTACCACCGTCATATACGGGGGTGTGCCGGCGGAGCAGTATAGCGGGCCGATTATCGAGGCATTCTTCCTGGCGCTCGATTCGATCGTCTCGCAGGGGATGGCAGCCGGGCAAGCTTCGGCTGCTCACTAATATTACGACCGCTTCTACTGCTGCGGCAAAAGCGATCCGGTTTTGTCGAATCGGCGGCCGTTCTGCTGCCTGGCATTATGTTAGAGAAACGAATCCGTACAGCATGCCTTTAATTGCAGATTTGCTACCATCGCTCAGATGTCAGACCCGATCCGGATACTTTTCTATGTCGAACAGGGGTATGCGTTCGATATCCTGAGGCCTTTGCAGGATTGTGCGCGGGCGGCAAATCACCAGGTCCGCTGGCTGATTGTCGAGAATGCATCGGCCGACTCACTGAAGTCCGGCGAGATCGCGGCCACCGATACCAGGGCCGCGATCGATTACCGGCCGCATGTCGTCGTGGCGCCCGGCGACCGGGTTCCGGCTTTTATTCCGGGGCTTAAAGTACAGGTATTTCACGGGCTGAACGAAGACAAGCGCGGTAATGAATATCCGGAACGCGGACTGTTTGATCTGTACTGCACGGAAGGCCCGGCTCGCACCACAACGCTGCAAAATCTTGCCGGGCAGCGCCGCTATTTCGAGGTCAGGGAAACCGGTTGGCTGAAACTGGATACGATCCTGAACTTCACACCGCCTCACGTCGATTATCAGCGGCCACAGGTACTGTATGCATCGACATTTACACCCAGGCTTTCCAGTGCAGAAGCGCTGTTGCCGGAAATTCGTCGCCTTGCTGCAACCGGCACGTACCAGTGGCTGGTTACCTTACACCCGAAAATGGCGTCGGACACGACCGCCGGATACCGGGCACTGCAAGGTGACAACCTGCAGTTTTTCGAAACAGACCGGGTCGTCGAACTGCTGCACCGCGCCGATATTATCGTCAGTGATAATTCATCGATATTGCAGGAGTTTCTGCTCTGTAAAAAACCCGTGGTCACGTTTAACAACCGGGATCCGCATCCGTGCATGATCGATATCGATGATCCCCAAGCGCTGGAGAGCGCCATGAACCAGGCGCTGCATCCTGCAGCAAGCCTGCAGAAAGCGATCGATGACTACGGCCCCGGCATTACTCCTTACCTGGACGGAGCCTCCGCGCCACGCGTGTTAAATGCGATATTGGATATGCTTGCCAATGACTGGCGGGACAGGAAGCCGGCAAACTTCTGGCGCAACCTGAAGATGCGCCGTCAATTGAAATATTTTGGCATCTGATCGGCGTACCGCTGTCCCGGGTACTCACCTAAGGGCGGGATTTTGTTACGGTGTTTTTTCGGCCGTGATAACCATCAACCACCTGATCTGCCGGAACGCTGCCAATGCGCGCGGCGAGGGCGAGAGGATCGGCTATCGTAATCGAGCCGTATTCTGCAATAACGCCATCGGAACCCTGCCAGGAACAGATTGCCGACTCCGTTTGTCGAAAGACTGTGGCAAAATCTGCGCTTTTAAATACACTGGAAGGCGTTACTTGTTTATTCGCCATATGCATTGACACGATGCGATTGATTATTCTAATTCAATGGTTTTTTTCCCTGCTCAGATATCTGTGGCAATTCATTGGTATTACCCTGCTTCTTTTGGTCATCGGGCACTATATCCTGGGCGGCATCGGCCAGCTTCGTGAGTTATTCGCCGAGGACCCCGCTAAAAGCGTTCAAAACAAAGCGGTTTCATACGTCCAGTCTCCCGTATACGATGAATTTGCCGACCGGGACAAGTTCTGGCGCGAACAAAGAAAGGCAAAAAGAGGAGCCGGTTTCCAGCCATATTATCACTGGAGACGAGGTGCTTTTAGCGGGGAATTTACGAATACGAGCCCTGAAGGGATTCGGCTCACGGTCAAAAATAATATTTCCCCGGACGCCAAAAAGATATTCATGTTTGGCGGGTCAACGCTCTGGGGAACCGGTTCGCCGGACAGGTATACGATTCCATCCGAACTGCAGGCTCTGCTCGGACCCGGGTACGATGTCCATAATTTTGGTGAGACCGGTTATGTCTCGACACAGGAACTGAATTATCTGCTGCACAGACTGGCGCTCGGTGACATACCGGATACGGTCATATTCTACGACGGCATAAATGACGGATATGCCGGGGCCTATTCACCGTCCATTCCTCGTGATCCGCAGAAACTCAGGGAAGAAAGAAAAATTGACAGCGGCACGCTGGCAGATCTCTTTTCTCTGTTCACGAAATCGAACTATTACCGGCTGTTCTTTGAGCAAGACGGTCGAAGAAACTGGGACTTGCTGGTCGAAAAGAAGATCGTTCCCAACAGCGTATTGGTTATTGACATGTACGAGGCTCACATCAAACAGATCAGGGCATTGTCGAAGGAATACGGTTTCCGGGCATTATTTTTCTGGCAGCCCAATCTGTTCAGCCTGAACCGAACCATGAACGATTTCGAACGCACTATTCTCGGCAATGCATCACCGGTTCTGGTCAAGAGCCAGAAAGCCGTCTACGAAGCGGCGAAAGCAAGACTGTCCGGCAGGGAGGATGAGAATATCTTTTTCATCGGCGATATATTCGACGATGAAGAAGAACCTATCTATATCGACTGGATGCATATAGGCCCGAACGGAAATGCGATTATTGCGCAAAGGATGTTCGAAAGCCTCACCGGTAGTACGGTCCAGTGACCGACCAGCACTGCCTGCGACAGTGCCGTGGTGTCCATTAAAGCCCGCAGTTGCAGCAACGTTGCATCCGGCGTGTAAGGGTTCTCGCCCGACCATATGCCCGATTATTTCTCCTGCTTGGCTGGCGGTTTAGATTCTATCGTTTGCAGTGCCAGTGCCTACGGTGCTTTCTGCAATTGCGCGCCTTTGCCGGTGCTTTGTGTACGACCACAATTTTCGCGTCATGGTGTTCTTTATTCATCGCTTCATCCGGATCGTCGTGATGGTGATGGTGCACGCAGCCGGACAGCGCACTGACCAACATCAGTGCAGAGAAGGTTGATTTAATGTTTATGGTCATACTGCTGTCCTCAAAAAGTCATGGTACAAACAATTAATTTCCCGGATGCATCTGCGTCGCAAGAAGTGTCGCGCAATGTTGCTATTACCGGTTATTGTTTAACGAAATAAGCCCGTATGCGTTGACCGGGTTAGCCGAATATGGACTGGCCCGGCTCGGTGCCGACATGTGCGGCGACACAAAATCCTGTGTGGTTGCCGTGCTGTCGAGATGATGCGGGAGCAGGGTAACGTCGGTCCGGAGCCAAGCGGGGCAGGTGAATTGAAGTCAATCACTTTCCGCTTTTACCACCAGTTCCGCATATCCGCAGCGATCCTGTTCGGCGCGCGCTGATCGGTCGGTAGTAGAGATGATCCAGCAGGTGACAAATGCAACAGGAACGGTAAACAGTCCCGGGTAATCGTAGGGAAAGAGTGCCTCCGGAAAACCGAATATTTTCTGCCAGACGCCCGGCCCGATTACGATCAATACCACCGATGAAACAAGCCCTGCCGCTGCTCCCATGATTGCCCCACGGGTGGTCAGATTGCGCCAGTAAAGAGCCAGGATGAGAACCGGAAAATTGGTACTGGCTGCGACTACCATGGGCAGGGCGGCAATGGCCGCCACGTTGTGGTGCTGGAATGCCTTGCCCAATAATATGGAGATAATGCCCAGTGAGATCGTCGTGATACGTGTTATGCGCAATTCCTTCTCGCGGTTACTTGTGCCTGTGTGGACGATGCGCGCGTAGATATCGTGGGAAACAGCCGCAGAGCCGGCGACCAGCAGTCCCGAGACGACGGCGAGAATAGTCGCAAATGCCACTGCCGAGACAAATCCTATCAGCCAATCGCCGCCAACTATCCCGGCAAGATGGATGGGCACCATATTAGGGCCGCCGATAATAGTGCCGTTATCGGTGAACAGTTCGGGCTGGGCAAGCAGCAGTGCGATTGAGCCGAACCCGATGATGACCAGAAATACAAAGAAAAGGCTGATGATTCCGGATGCGAAGAAGGCCGATTTCAGCGATTCACGGGTATCGGGCACTGTAAATAGGCGCATCAGAATATGCGGCAGCCCCAACGTACCAAAGGCCATGGAGACAAGGATAGTCACGACCTGTACCTGATCCTTGAAGAGCCCTCCGGGCATAAGGATGGCATCCCCCTTGGCATGCCGGGTCGCGGCCACGGTAAACAGTTGGGCAAAATCGAAGTCGAATTGGTACAGGACCAGAAATGCCATGATGGCTACCGCGAGGAGTAATAATCCGGCCTTGATGATCTGCACCCAGGTAGTCGCGAGCATACCACCGACTGAAACATAGGTAATCGAAAGGGCGGCGACAATCGCCAGGGCGTACTCATACGGTAGCCCGAACAGCAGTTCAATGAGTTTACCCGCACCAACCATTTGGGCAATGAGATAGAGGATGACGATGACAATCGAACTCGTTGATGCCGAGAGTCGTGCCCTGGTCTCTTCAAGACGCAAAGCCAGGACATCGGAAAAATTGTAGGTACCCAGATTGTGGAGCCGTTCGGCAAACAGGATCATCATCAGCGGCCAGCCGACCACGGCACCGGCTGCGAAGATCAGACCATCGTAACCAAAGCTGTACATCAGGCCGGTGATACCAAGGAAAGAGGCAGCCGACATAAAATCCCCGGCAATTGCCATGCCATTTTGAAAACCGGAGATCTTCCCGCCGGCAGAATAGAACTCAGCACGAGTACGGGTTCTTTTGGATGCCCAATAGCTGATGTAAAGCGTTACGAAAACAAAGAAAAGGAACAGAGCAATCGACTTGTTAGTGACCATCCTGTCTCCCGGTCTGTAGTTCGGAGTTTAATGACGGGATGCGGTAAAGCATTATCAGATAGACTATTTCGAACAGCAGAAACATCCCCACAAGTCCGAAAAAAAGAAAAATACCGACCGGTACGGCCTGTTGATCGATACCTGATCCAAACAGGTCATGCAGTGAACTCCAGCCGAAGGAGAAGCCGAAATAACAAAACAGAATAGCCAGTGACATGATCAACCGGATGCGGTTTCTTGCCCTGATTGTCTCGTGAATGGACTTATCGTCAGGCATCTGACCGCTCCCCTGTAATCTCGATCCCGATACTCCAGTCCAGATGTTATGCCGGCCACTTTGATTTGATTCTAACATCATGAGTTTACAATTAATTCTATTCCTTTCCGGCATTATCGTAAGCGCTGAACAGAAGTGACAGGGACTGCCTGTCTGCTGAGCATGGAGTTTGTTCTGCTTGTCACAGCCCGTGGCCATCGCATTTTGTTGCACTCCGATACCGCAGCGGGTTATGCATCAGGAACACCGAACATCAGTAACAGTGAGTTATAATCAGCGGATGCTTTCATGTGGTGGAAAATTGATCAGAATTACTGTGCCTTATCCGCTGCTTATGGTTGTCGGGATTCTGCTGCTGAATACGCTTGGCGGCTGCAGCCTGCCCCTTTACAAGGAATCCCAGCTGGAGGAACAGGCGCAACTGCAGTTCGAAACAATGCGCGCGTCTACTCCGGTCTCCAATGACGTTGTGACCAACGAGTATGTAACCTGCGTTGCCAATGCGATTATCGCAACGCTTCCTCCCACCTATGCGAACCGGGAATGGGATGTCGTGGTGTTCGATTCACAGTCGATCAATGCGTTTGCAATGCCCGGGGGGCATATTGGTGTTTTTACGGGGATACTCGCTGTCGCTGAGAATCAGGATCAGCTGGCGGCCATCATTGGACACGAGGTGGCTCACGTCACCGAACACCATGCTCTGGAGAGAACCAACAGAGAGGCCACCACCCAGCTTGGTGTCATGGGTGCGACTTTGGCGCTGGGTGGGGGGGAGGAAACAGCCGATCTTCTGCAAAAGGGCGCACAGCTGGGTTTGAGTCTGCCCTATGGGCGGAAACAGGAAAGCGGGGCGGATGCCGTCGGACTGATGTACATGGCTGATGCGGGATTTGATCCACGACAGAGTGTGGCGCTGTGGACCAATATGGAAAAAAAAGCTACTGCCGCACCTCCGGAGTTCATGTCCACCCATCCTTCTCCGGATTCCAGGAAGCTGGATCTGATCGGACACTGGGCGACAGCTCTGCCGCGCTACAACGCAGCAAGAGCGGCCGGGAAACGACCGAACTGCCGGTTCTAGGCGCTGCCTTGGCCGGCGCAGGGCATTGCTGCAAACACGCCGTGAAAAGCTGTGTTACGGTTTGCCTGTTATCGTATCAATGCTGAAATGATGTTGCTTTCGATACTTCAATGCTTGCTTCTGTCAACTTTCTTTATTGTCGGCCAGCTATCTGCGGCTGACACCGAAACGGCTGGTGCGGCCAGTGGCGGACAATTGGAATCCGGCACAGACAATGCAGCCGGGGCAATCACGCGGTACAGAGCACTCATTCGTGATCATGAGTTACAAAGAGGTGTGTATGACCAGCGTCTGAGTGAGGATTTGCTGGGCCTGGGTCAGGCGCTACGTGCTGCCGGGCAACACCAATTGGCATTGGAAGCGTTCCGGAGATCGCTGCATGTTTCCAGGATCAACCAAGGGCTCGAAAGCCCCGCCCAGTTGCCGATACTGGATGCACTCATTGAACAGAATATCAAGCTGGAGAATTGGCAAAACGCTGATAAAAACCATTCCTACCTTTACTGGATCAGCGTCCGTAACCTGGGTGATATGAGTCCTCAATTGTTGCCGGTGATTGACCGTATCGGAGAATGGCATTTGATGGCGCATGATCTTGATGAGGACACACGCGGATATCTGCATTTGTTGCAGGCCAACAGGCTGGCCGAGAAAGCGATAAGCATTATCGATGCATCTGGCGAGAAGACAGATTTGCAACTCATTGCTGCTTTACAGCGAGCGGTTGGGATTTACTACCGAATTGCAGTCGATGCCACTAGTGCCGCAGAGATTGCAACAATGCAATCCGCGCTACAGCCAGTCAGGCGCACCCAGAGTCTCTCTGCTGAAGAAGTCGACAATCGGAACAATGTCGCGCTTAGTTACAGGCATGGAAAGAAAGCCATACTTCGGATTCTTGAGATATACTCAAAAAATTCGGCATTGCCTTATGCGTCCCATGCTTGGGCAATGGCTCAGCTTGGCGACTGGTACCTGCTTTTCGGCAAACGAGACGGTGCAGCAAAAAGTTACCGGAAAACTTATGACCTGTTGATGGAAGGGGGTCTGGACGCAACGTCGATTAACCAAATTTTCAGCCAACCGGTTAGACTGCCCGCATTTGCGCAGTCGGGTCTGAGCATGCCTGATGCAATCGATGCTGACTATGTTGTCGCAGAGTTTGATTTGTCACGTACCGGCAGAGCCAGGAACATTCAGATAGTGGACTCCAGCCCTGCCGACGACAATGACTTCCGGCGGCAGGCGAAGCGAGCAATCAGTAAGGATCGGTTTCGACCGCGTCTTGAGGGCGGTATTCCGATCAAGGCATCAGGCGTTAGTCTCAAGTATGCGTACAGTCGATAGTTTTTGGAGTCAGGGTGAAGGAATGAATACAGGTTATATGATCGGGACAGGAATCCTTGTAATCTGCCTGGCAGTATCTTCTGCATGCAAGACAATACCGACCATTTCCGCGCCTTCAACCACTCCTGTTCCGTCGCCGTCAGCGGCGCAAAAGAAATCCGCGCAGCAGTCCCAGGCTCCAAAACAGTCCGGCAGTCATGCGCAGACCGGGGCGCAGCAGCAGGCTCAAACAGGGCTTTCGACACCATCGTTGCCGGGTCGTGAAGCAGCGCCAACAGGACAATCAACCGTGTCGAAATCGCCGCAGGTATCGAACGCTGAACCCGCTACTCAAACCGGGCAACAACAGGCTGTTGTCGAGCCGGGAGAACAAACGGGCGGGGGCACCAGTGGCCGGTTTGAGGAAAACGCAGCAACCGATGAAGAGCGGGTGGTCGATCTGGATCGGAAGCTGGATGAACAGCTGGCCGGTTTTGACGGAATCCTGCTGGGTGAAAGGGCGGCCATCAAGGACACTGCCGGAGCCGGCGGGGGCGGGGGTGATTTCACCGCTTCGCAGCCCGCTGAGACAGAGATTGCATCTGCACCTTTGCCCGACGGCGGGGCCGGTGGAGGTAATAGCGATTCTGGCGGCGGCGGGGGGCTGCCGGATATCTCCGCAGCGAAACGTCAGGGTGGCTATGAACCGGTGGCTGCGACACAGCCGGTACCCGCTGATATCCCGAGCGGCGATAACGATGATGTCGTCGCCCGGCAGTTGCGTGAAGCGGCCGTGCTGGAAAAAGACCCCGTATTGCGCCACAAGCTCTGGAATGAATATCGAAAATACAAAGGGCTGGACACGAAATAGTGAACAAACGTTGCTACTACCCGATCCTGTTAGTGTCGGCATGTTTCGCGGTCGTCGCCTGTAGTTCGACAACTGTCAGAACAACAGAACAAACGAAGATTGTGACACAGGGGTTGGAACAAACGCCGGAAGAGCAGTTGTTGGATGTGGGCGTCAACCTGTTTGATCCGGGCTTTGACCCTGCGGCGGAACAGGAACAGGTATTCCCCGATGTTCGCCGGGCTGAAGCGCGTTACATGCCGAATATTCTGGCGACCACCTTGCAGAATACAGGAAGCTGGGGCGCGGTTCGCATTATTCCGCATCGGCAAAGCGAGGCGGACCTTTGGGTGGATGGTGAAATACTGGTGTCGGACGGTTCAGTCCTGAAATTGCGTGTAACGGTACAGGATTCAACCGGAACCGTGTGGTTTACCCGGGACTACGAAGAATTTGCCAGCAAATACGCTTATGACAAGAACTCCTTGCACATGAGCGAACCTTTCCAGGGCCTCTATAACCGAATTGCCAACGACATGCTTGCCTATCGAAACAAGATAGACCCGGAGCGGGTCGATGAAATCCGCAAAATCACTGAATTGAAGTTTGCACGCCGGTTCTCTCCGGAGGCATTTGCCGATTTTGTAACAACCGATGACCAGGGTCACCATGTAATCACGCGTCTGCCGGCCCGCAACGATCCGTTACTGCAGCGAATAAGCAGAATTCGCGAGCGTGACTACCTGTTTGTAGACACCATGCAGGACTATTACCAGGCTTACTTCAGGCATATGGAGGAAGCCTATTTCCAGTGGCGCTTTGCAAGCTACAAGGAAACAGAAGAGCTGAACAAGATAAAAGCTGATGCAAAAAAACGTATTGCAGGTGGCATATTCGCAGCAGTTGCCGGTATTGCAGTTAACGCAGCCACCAGTGACAGCAGCAGTTCGGCGGCACGAACCGTCGGTGATGCAGCGGGGGTCATCGGTATCGGCGCCGGCGCCGTGCTTATCAAGAGTGGGCTGGACAAGGGCAGCGAAGCCAAAATGCAGGTCGAAACCCTGCGTGAAATCGCAGCATCACTGGATGCCGAGATCGAACCGCATTCCGTAGCCCTGGAGGATCAAACCGTTACGCTGTCTGGTACTGTCGAGCAGCAATATGATCAATGGAGAGAAATTCTGCGGCAAATCTATATCGCGGAAACAGGAAATATTGCGGCTGCGCCCATCAGCGCACCATAGCACCGGATGAAAAATTCCGGCATGGTTTCCTGAACACTGGTACTTCTGTGCATCCCGCCGGTAGTATCTCTACTTCGACATCATCACCGACTCTGATCGATCCAGCATGGAAGAAAAGCAGCAAAAGCAGGACTTCGGGCGAATTGCACCGGCTGATGTCAGTCTCAGTCATGGCAAGCAGCCTGACGATTCCCCGGTGCCGGGCCGGAACGGATTGTCGTCCCGCCAGACCGGACTGGGCCTGGCCCTGTTCGTCATCGCCGCAATCGTCATTTTTTTTCTGCCCGACTGGATACCACCGAAACCTTTGCCGTCGGATCAGTCCGCCACAACGGTTACATCCAGCCGGGAAGCAGCGGTTCCCGGGACATCGGGCGGTGGTGTTCAGCAGGCAGTTGCTCCCTGGTCCCAGGCCCAGCAGGCACGATTGCGACAAGACTCGCAGGAAATACTCGCGCAGATGCTGGAGAAACATGAGGCTTTGCAACAGCACGGCGTACAACAGTGGGCCGGTGAAGAATACCGTCAAGCAATGCAACTGGCAGACAGCGGTGACGGCGCCTATCGCAGCCAGGATTTCCAGCAGGCTGTTGACTGGTACCAGCAAGCACTGGCTGCATTTCAGCACCTGCTGGATCGCGTCAATCCGCTATATGAGGAGATGATGCAAAAGGGTGCTGCTGCGTTAGCGGCGCATCGAACAGAGGAAGCCTTGCGGGCATTCGGCCTGGCTCTTGATATCAGGCCGGCGGATACTTTGGCCACCAAGGGGTTGAGCAGGGCAAGCACTCTGGATGAAGTCATGAGACTGATTACTGCGGGAAACAAATACCGGACGCGGAATGAGTTGGCAAAAGCCCGGCAAAGCTATCAGCAAGCGTTGGCGCTCGACAGCGAAGCATCAGTCGCACAGCGGAAACTTGCTGAAACCAACCAACGCATAGGCGAAGAAAACTTCAACGCTGTGATGTCGGAAGCTTACATGGCGCTGGATTCAGAACAACTCGAAAAGGCCGAACAGGCTTTCGCCCGGGCTGTGAAGCTGATGCCGAAGGCATCCGCAGCAAGCACGGCCCTGGCGGAAACACGCAACCGGATCACGTCAGAAAGAATTAGTGACTTGTTGCAGAAAGCCGGTGAACTGGAGATCGGCGAACAGTGGGTCGAGGCAACGGGGCAATACGATGCTGCACTCTCGCTGGATGAAAACCTGCTCAGCGCCCGGCAGGGAAAACAAAGAGCCGCTGACAGGGCAGAGTTTGACCAACAACTGAAGTATGCCCTTGCACGTCCGGCACGGCTTGCCAATCAAGCTGTCTACACAGAAGTTCAACAGCTCAAACAGCTGGCCACCAGCATTCCTGATCCCGGGCAGAGACTGCAAAAGCAGATCGGCGAGCTGTCTGCTTTGTTGCGTCAGTCCAGGATACCTGTCCGGGTACAATTCGTGTCGGATGGTGCAACCCATGTCACCCTGTATAAGGAGAAGGTTCTGGGACGGTTTACCAATACTGAGCTCTCCCTGATACCCGGATCTTACGTGGCCGTTGGAACCCGCCAGGGCTATCGTGATGTCAGGGTTGAATTCAAGCTTTCAGCAGGAAACCCGCTCAACCGGATTGCGGTCAAATGTGAAGAACCCGTAAACCAGAGATAGCCTGACCAGGGAAACCGAATGCCCGAAAATACGGATCGTCAAACGGAAAAATCCAATTCCTCCCGGGACAATCGTGTCATCACAGCAACGCGATACGAGCCAGTCTCGGCTGCCCGGCATTCGCCCGCAGTTCGTGTCCGGACCGGAGCAATCCTGTTGCTGGTTCTACTTTCCGTGGCGGTGCTGGCGGCCTGGTTCGTACTCACAGCAAAGTCAGTCCATATTCTGACCGACCCTGAAAGTGCCGATATCGACCTGTCCGGTGGCTTCAATATCAAACTGGCTGACAGGTTCCTGGTACGCAGTGGGGATTACCAGGTACATGCCAGCAATTCCGGTTTCCATTCCGTCACAGAGTCAATTCGGGTTGGACCCGAGCAGGATCAGCAGTTCGATTTTGTACTGCAGAAACTACCCGGCCATCTGCAGGTGAGAACGGCACCTGTCGAAGGAGCCACAATTTGGCTTGATGACCTATTGCGCGGTCGTTCACCTGTCATCATCGAATCGATTCCCCCCGGCACTCATTCGATCCGCATTCTGGCTGACCGATATCTGCCGGTTATCGATGCTATTGATATCCAGGGCAGGGATCTCAAGCAGGTTCTGGATGTGACACTGAAGCCCGCATGGGCGAAGGTTTCGCTGTCCTCGGTACCAGCGGGTGCGAATGTATATGTTGACGACCAGATCGTTGGACAGACACCAATGGCGGCTGAAATTCTCCACGGAACGCATCGCCTGCGGATCCATTTGTCCGGCTACAAGGCCTGGCACGATCAACTGACCACGGTCGCAAATGAACCTGTCATTATTCCGCAAGTCACTTTGCAACTCGCCGATGCGATACTGTTGCTGTCATCTTCCCCTGCTCAGGCTACGGTGACGACAAATGGTGAATACCAGGGTCAGACGCCCGTGGAACTGGCACTCCCCCCGGGTAAACCGGTGGTCGTCCGGTTGTTCAAGGAGGGCTACCAACGAATCAGCCGGACTTTCTCCCTGGAGTCAGGGGACGAGAAGCGTGTCCGACTCGATCTCACGCCTGAATTGTCACGGGTGGCTGTGATCACAGAACCCGCAGGTGCACAATTGTATGTGGACGGCAAACTGATGGGATCCGCATCGCAGACGATCGAACTGACTACGCGCGAGCATCGCATCCGGGTTTCCAAGCCCGGCTATGTGGACCATCTTGCCACCGTAACCCCCCGTTCCGGTATCGAGCAGCAACTCCGGGTCAGACTCAAGTCGGCTCGGCAAGCCAGGCTGGAATCGATACAACCGGTCATCGAGTCGCCGGGCGGGCAGACCATGAAACTGTTTCGCGCCGGGGTTTCTTTTACGATGGGCGCATCCCGGCGTGAACCCGGCAGACGAGCCAATGAGACCCTCAGAAGTGTGGAACTGACCCGGCCATTTTATCTGTCCATCAAAGAGGTCAGCAATGCAGCGTTCAGGCGGTTCCGGTCCGGCCATTCGTCCGGCCTGGTCAGGAGCCATACGCTGAACACCCCCAATCAACCGGTTGTGCAAATAAGCTGGAGCAAAGCAGCCCTGTACTGCAACTGGCTGAGCGAACAGGACGAATTAACGCCTTTTTACACTACCAGGGGCGGCAAGGTGATCGGTTTTGATGTCGGCTCCAACGGCTATCGTTTGCCCAGTGAAGCAGAGTGGGCCTGGGCGGCCCGATTCGAAGGTGGCGGACGAATGTTGAAGTTCGCCTGGGGCGATCGAATGCCGCCCGTGCCCGGAAGCGGCAACTATGCGGATCAAGCGGCAAGCGATATCGTTGCTGTGAGCATCGATAACTATAATGATGGTTTTGCCACGACTGCCCCGGTTGGCCAGTTTCAGGCCAATGGCAAGGGCCTCTTCGACCTGGGCGGTAATGCAGCGGAGTGGATACACGATTTTTATGCAACCGGCCCGGGCGGGCAATCCGAGCCTCAAATCGACCCTCTTGGCCCACCCAGCGGCGAATACCATATCATCAGGGGTTCCGGCTGGGCACACGGTTCCCTGTCGGAACTGCGCTTATCTTTTCGTGACTATGGCAAGGATAAGCGGGATGATGTAGGTTTCCGGATAGCGCGTTATGTGGAGTGACTTCTTGCCCACCGGTTTTCTGCAACAATCACTGCTTGGCCTGCTACTCGTTGCGGCCAGCTTCAGCATAGCGGAGGAGCCTGCCGGGAGTAGCGAGGCGCTGGTTCAGGAAGAATCGGGACAGGATGTGTCAGATATGGACAAGGCTGCAGAATCGGCCTCTGACGAATCGTTCACGCCTTCGGAAAAAATCTCGGAGGATCTTTCAGTCTCGTTCCCTGTTGATATTTGATTATGAAACATGACCGGAAATCAGATTTTGTATACCAGTTTTTCGCGCTGATCATCTCCGTCATCGTCATTCATGCAGTCTATGTCACTGTCATCCGTCCCAGCGCCCGGGCGCTGCTCGCCGAGCAGGCAGAAAGACAGGCTGCGGGCGAGATTGCCGTGACGGAGAGATCGGTATACATCGTAATCAAGGATTTCGAACAGGAAACCTGTTTCATTCTTGCCCTGTGGGCAATGGCTATCATCGGGTTAAAAGCGCGCTACGGCCTGGAGGAACAACGCCTGCTGGCAAAACCGTTGCTTGAAGTGAAACCCGCAACCAGCATCCTGCCGGAGGACGCAAGAAAATACTCACGCCCGCTGCAGGCATTGCCGGACAACAAGCGTGAGTTTCTGCTGCCACGCGCTTTATTGACGGCGCTGCAGCGATTTGGCTCTACGCGCAACATCCATAATGCATCGGCAGCCGTCAAGGAAGTGTGCGACACTGAATCAGAACGGTTGGATTCAGAACTGTCGATGATTCGCTATATCATCTGGGCGATTCCATCTATCGGTTTTATCGGCACGGTCCGGGGCATCGGAGAAGCGCTCGGCCAGGCGCATCTTGCGGTGGCGGGAGACATCGTCGGCGTTACGACGAGTCTTGGTGTTGCATTCAATTCTACATTCATCGCATTGATTATCAGTATTTTCATCATGTTCCTGATGCATCAGTTGCAGTTATTGCAGGAACGCCTGGTTCTGGATACCCAGAATTACTGTGATATTAATCTGATCCGACACCTGCAGGTGAGATGACGGTTCGGGCTGCAATGAATGCATATTCTGTTGAGCTAAACGATACCGAGCTTCGTGTTGCACACGGCAGCGAAATTGTAGTTCGTAGCCCCGCCTATATTACCGTCGACAATGACACCGTGCGGATTGGAGAACAGGCGCGGCGACAAGCGCACCTTCACCCGCAGAAAACGCACAACAGATTCTGGAGCAACCTGAACCAGAATGATCTGCAGACGATCGGTGGCCAATTTCGTCACCATGCCGACCTGGCTTATGCGCACCTTGTCGAGGTTTACCAACAGGCAGGCAAGCCCGACGAGATCTTCTTTTCTATTCCCGGAAGTTTTTCCGATGAGCAACTATCGTTGTTGCTGGGCATCGTCGATGCCTGCCCTTTCAGCGCCCTGGGCCTGGTCGACAGCGCCGTTGCGGCAGCTTCCGGAATCACCCGCCCGGGCAACTACCAGCACCTGGACATTGAACTGCACCGGTCGGTCGTGACCCGTCTCGGCATCAATGACGAGGTCGTTCGACAGGGCGTAGAGGTCATTGATAATACGAGTCTGTGCTCGGTTTACGATACCGCGGCAGAATTCATCACTGATACGCTGATCAGTCAATGCCGATTCGATCCTCTACGCCAGGCTGAAACCGAGCAGGCGCTCTATGATCAGTTACCTCTGTGTCTCGATGCGCTTGCTGCAAATCGCGAGACAGTCTTTGCAATTCAATTTGAAGGGGTAAAACACCAGGCAAGGCTGACTCGTGACCTGATGCTGCAAAGGTTGACCAGGCACTATCAGGCAATTCAGCAGGAACTGGACCCTGCCTGCAGCTATCTGGTGAGTGATCGGCTGGCAAGGTTGCCCGGATTTGCTCTACAGTTGCAGGCTGCCTTGATGCTTGATGAGCAGTGCGTGTTTCAGGGTACTCTGGGGCATGCCGCGGCGATCCATACAGCGGGTCCGGCACTTGATTTCGTTACCCGACTGACGCTTGCAGCGAAACCCGGAATATCCTCACCACGGCCGGCGGGCAAAGCCCGGACAACCAGTACAACAACAGTGCCTGCTGCCGCCTCTCACCTGCTTTGCGAACATTCTGCCTATGAACTCTCTGAGCAACCGCTCTACCTGTCGCAACAGGTGCCGGCTGCAACCACGCATTCCGGTGTCTCTATGTGTTCTGTTGCTTTGCTCGATTCGGTTCCTGTCCTGACAATGGAGAGCGATGACCCGGTTATGGTTAACGGTGAGCAGGTGGAGTCGACCCGCCGGCTGGTGACCGGTGATCAGATCCGGCTCGGCAGCAACGATACTGTATATACGCTCATCACAGTCGTTCATGGCCATGGCCAGCAGAAAACTTAACCCTTTTAACCTGTCTTTTCTCGACATCATGTCATGCGGCTTCGGCGCGGCCATTCTTTTGTTCCTGATTGTGAAACACAATGCTGAAGCCAACCTCCCGGTCACCGACACCATGCAAAACCTGACCGCAGAAGCGCGTCTTCTGGAGAAGGAAGTTCTCGAGGGAAAGCTGGGCCTGGCCGAACTTACAAACACCAGTGAGGAAACCAGTCGGGAGATTGTCATCGCTGAAGGGCTCGCCCGGCGTGTTCAGGAGCAGATTGAGGAGTCCGAAGGCAGGCTGGCTACGCTGAAAGAGCGGTCTGCAAGCGACGAACTGGAGGCGCTTAAGGCACAGGTCAGCGAACTGGAGGAAAAGAAGCAAGCCCTTGAGGCCGATCTTGACAACACCGGTCAGGATACCCGCAGCTTTACCGGTCAGGGCCAGCGCCAGTATCTGACCGGCCTCAGGCTGGGGGGGCAACGTATCCTCGTGTTACTGGATAGTTCCGCGAGCATGCTGGATAAAACTATCGTCAACATTATCCGACGACGTAACATGTCCGATCAGCAGAAGCGCAAATCGAAAAAATGGCAACAAGCCGTTGCGACGACGGACTGGCTGAGCGCCCGGTTTCCACTACCAAGCAAGTACCAGATCTATGCGTTCAATACCGAGGTAACGCCAATCCTGCCGGGAACCAAAGATCGGTGGCTGGCCGTAGACGATCTGGAGCAACTGAATGGCGCAATCGATTCACTGCAGCACATCGTACCGCAGGGCGGCACCAGCCTTGAAAACGCCTTTCTCGCCGCCCGGCAATTACAACCACCACCAGACAACATTTACCTGATTACAGACGGATTGCCGACACAAGGCAAAACAACCAAGACATCCGGCTCGCGAGTGTCCGGCAAGCAAAGACTCAAAATTTTCAATGCTTCACTGCAGGCATTGCCCCCCGGTGTACCGGTCAACGTCATACTCGCTCCGCTGGAAGGCGATCCACTGGCTGCTCACTCTTTCTGGCGGCTGGCCATCCGGACCAATGGGTCATTCATGAGTCCCGCGGAGGACTGGCCGTGAAGAAGTCCCGCCGCGCAAACGAGGCATTTGGCATTGCGTTTCTTGATGTCATCACCTGCGGATTCGGAGCGATCATTCTGCTGCTGGTGCTCGCAAAACCCGGTGATCCGGCTGTGCTTGAGTTTACACCCGAATCGCTGGATGGGGTGATCGCCGATCTGCAGCAACAGTTGTTTGAAATCCGCGGTAAAGTCAGGGTGATGAACCGGGATCTGAGCGGTAAGCGTGAGCAGATATCCTTTTGGAAAGACAGGGTGGCCCGCCTGTCGCAACAACTGGGGGGGATGGAAAACCAGGAGGAGCGCATCAGCCGGGCTGTCTCATCAAACGCTGCGAGCAAAGATAAACTGCGACTTGCGCAGCAGAATCTCACCAGGGAAATGCAGCGATTAACGCTACAGAGCAATACTGTCAACAACGATTTGATTGGCGGTATCCCGGTCGATAGCGAATACATCATTTTCGTCATCGATACCTCCGGCAGTATGTTTAATTTTGCATGGGATCGCGTTGTGGGGGAACTGATCGGGGTACTGGAAGCCTATCCAAAAGTGAAAGGCATACAGATCATGAACGATATGGGGGGCTATATGTTCACCAACTATCGCAATGCGTGGATCAAGGATACGCCGGCACGAAGAAAGATCATTATTGACCGTCTGCGCAGTTTCAACCCCTTTAGTAACAGTAGCCCTGTAGAAGGAATCAACCAGGCTATCCGGACTTTTTATGACCCGAATAAGAAAATCAGTATTTACGTCTTCGGCGACGATTTTACAGGTAACTCGATCCGGCAGGTTCTCGATGTTGTAGACCGTCTTAACCCGAAAGACAGTGATGGGATCCCGCAGATCCGTATTCATGCTATTGGCTTCCCGGTTCAGTTTGCCAATTCGCAGCAACGCGAAACCGGTATCCGGTTTGCTGCATTGATGCGGGAGCTAAGCCACCGCAATATGGGTACATTCGTCGGATTGAACAGTTTCAGGGATTAATAGTTCAAAACAGAGACAGCCAATACGCTGCCAACCGAAAAATATGCACAGGTATCAACCAGCGAGAAAAAATTTTTCATGGCATTTTATGCTTACGCTCTTGCCGGTCCTGATCATATCCGCATGTTCCAATTCGCTGTCATTCGAAGCCACGACCGAAATGCCGGTGCCTTTGGCGACACCGATGCCGGCCACCGTAGGAATTTACTACCCGGAAGGCTTTAGCGACTATGTATACCGGGAAAATACGGACGATCGCAAAAACTGGGATATCCAGACCGGAGCCTCACAAACTGCTGTGTTCGATCGCCTGTTATCCTCCATGTTTGATCATACAGTCCATATTGAGGATCTCAATCAGCCTGATCGTCAATTGGACGGTATTTTTTCGCCCGAATTGGTAACAATGCAGTTTGCCATGCCCAAAGAAACCAGCACCGATATCTATGAAGCATGGGTGAAATATGACCTGCGGCTGTTTGATTCCACTGGTTTGCTGTTGGCAAAGTGGCTGATAACAGGTTACGGGAAGACATCGACAGAGTTCCACAGCAACCCTGTCGATGGTCTGAACCATGCTATCGGTCTTGCATTCCGGGATGCAGGCAGCAAACTGCTGCTTGGATTCAGAGCCAATGTCGAGGTGCAAACCTGGCTTGCTGCAACCGGAATAGCTTGCGACAATGGAGCCGACGGCTGTCGGCCATGATTTGACCTGGCATGGTGAACAATCTTAGAAAAACGGACTGTATTGTTACAATACTTGTTGCACTGGTTGCCGGTTGTAGCAGCACGACCGTTATTGACGCCCACGTCACAAAACCCGCCCTGATCGACTCACAAGATGCCGTGGTTGTCCTCGGTCGAAGAAGCAGTATCGAACAGGAGATCGAACGGGACTTCATTAAGTGTGTCGGAAAAAATCTGAGTAAACATGCCGAGAATTTTTATGTAGTCCCGGAAGAAACCTTTGTCGACGGGATGTATCCCTATTTTGAGAACAGCACCGCCCCGTTAGATATCAGGGATTTGGGAAAGCTGGTAAAGATTCCGGAGGTGATACAGAAACTGCAGGAGTTCAAAGTCCGCTATTTCATATGGATCGTCGGATTTACCGAAAGAACGGATGAGAACGGCGCCATGTCCTGTGCAGTTGGTCCTGGAGGAGGCGGTTGTTTCGGTTTTGCCACCTGGAGTGATGAGGCGAGCTACGAGGCACACATCTGGGACCTGGAAAATCTGCAAATCACAGCAAAAGTCAGCGCCGAGACGCAAGGCACTTCTTATATGCCTGCGATATTTGTTCCGATCCCGCTGCTTGCCCGAGTGCAGTCCAGTGCCTGTCAGGGTATGGCAAAGCAGATCCAGACTGTGTTCCGGTAAATACCTGTCTGCCCGCTTTAAAACTACAATAATCTGCAGCGGAAAAGGTGCCCGGTAGAGCCGTGACCTGCCGGCTGGATTGGTGCCGATCCCGGAATTCCGGGCGTTCAGATACCGCAGGATACGCTTGATGACGGCAGCGCAAGCAATCAGAACGTGGTAGGGTTTCGATAAGAATCAGGAGGAAAGGATACAGTGAAAAAAATGTTACAGATTTTACCTGTCGGGCTGTTGCTGGCGATGAACGCAGCTTACGCTGATTGCAGCCGTCCGGATGCCCCCGCGATGCCCGACGGCGCAACCTCGAGCGAAGCTGAACTGGCTGCTACGCAGACATCGGTAAAAGAGTATATGGCGCAAACGAATGTCTACCTGGAATGTCTTGCCCAGGAAGAGGCAAAGGCGCCGGAAGACGAAGCGCCGCAAGCGGCTTCGGCACGGATAGCCGCACATAACCAGGCTGTCGACGACATGGAAGTAGTTGCCGAGCAGTTTAACGGGGCCGTACGCGCCTGGAAGGCCCGGTCAGCAGAGGAATAACATAAACGCTCCGAACCGCATCATGCAGAAAGCTCGATTTAACCCGTGCCGTTGCTCTTATCCGGGTAAGTCGTACCTGCAAGTGCCGGCCAGGCAACTGAATCGATGCCGACTTCTTGCGACGACCATCGGGTCGCGTCAAAGTATCAGGGTGATGGCTCCACGAGCAGTTCTGCTGCTGCGGTCAGTGCAGAGCAGAGCGTCGTCGCCGCCGTCCGACCAGCGCCAGTAGTGCTCCGCCAAACAGCCAGACGGCGCCGGGCAGCGGCACGGTAACCAGATCATAACCAATAACATCGAGCGCCTGCAGGTCAAGAGCCTTAAGCGCACCCAGTTCGCCATAGGCAAAGGTCGGATCCATAATGCCCAGAACGAGGTTATCCCGCCAGTGGCTGGCCTGATGTCCGTCGGCTCCCCACGTCGAACCGGTGGAAAATCCGGCAAGATTCGTCATACCCCCGTCAATCGAAAAATATTTTTCACGAGTATCGGCGGTCCAGTCTATTATTCCATCAGCAAAGCTATCAGCAGAATAACGAAACATATCCAGGGGAGAAACATCGTTGAATTGATAGTCAAAAAAGTAGGGCGAGCTGCTGTTGATATCCAGAATATCTACACCGCTGACAAAACCGAGTGCATGACCGATTTCATGTATGGCAACACCAATAAAGTCGAATTGTGAAACCCCGATACCGTCACTGTGGTCAAAATCAAATGAGAAGTTTGAGTTAAACCCGATCGAGGCATCAGTTCCCGTATTATTGGCATCAAGCAAGCCAATGGCTTTCATGTTGGCGCGGTTTACCCTGACAGAGGTGTTATTTGCATTACCGTCATCATCTATATACGGGGTTGCACTACCGACACCGTTCGGGTTGTTGCGCGTACGATTAAGCAACATGTCAAAAGAGGACCCGCTCTGCAGTGAATTGGTTGCGGCGATGTCATCAGTGGTTGTGATGTCACCGGTAAGAGCGCCGGTAAATGACGAGTATGTAGTCACTATCTTGTTCGAAGATGCCGAGCCGAGTGTCGAGCCACCATAGGGACTGCCACTAATGGTCGTGGTCCCATACTTGACGTTAAGATTAATCGTGATGTTATCGCTGAAGCTGGATTCCCAAATGGCTTTTGCAGCATTGAACCCGGCCAGCGCATCCGTGCCGGGACCGACACCACCAAGATTAGTTAGATTAATAGTCAGGCTATAAGCGGGCATAGTCACAAAAATAACTAGTGCCGCAAGAATAGTGCGCATCGGTTCACCCCTTAATTTTGTTTTTATTTTTCACACCAAACCAATTGGGCGATGAATACCCATGTTTAGTTGGCTGACAAAATTGGCGGTTGACCGAAGTTGCGTCATCGGGTTTCCGCCGTAGTTTATATATATCTAAGGAATTGGACTATTACAAGGGGTATTGTACATAAGACGGCCTGCGGCAAGTGTCCGCATGACCGAGTCGTCAGATGCAGAGCGATATTCGGGGTGTTACGCCAGGTTTTCGGTTATCACTGTCAACGTGTTTGCTTGCGCGTCGTTTGATGTTAGAGACGGATATTTTTCTAACCGGAATTCATTAAATGGAGAAACACCGATGAATAGAATAATTGCATTAATAGCGACAGTCATACTGTTGTTCGTCCTAACCCCTGTGCAAGCAGGCGCCCCGTTATATGACTGCGCAGACAACGGCGAAAAAATATGCAGCGATACTGTAAAGACAACCCGTGGCTATGACCCGACAAAAACCGAGGCAGAACAGTGTAAAGAGGCCTGTGTCTCGGAAGCCGCGCGCTTAGGTAATAACATTAACGAGCATCATGCCAATGGGGGCGTCTGGGCTTGTTCGGCTACGGGTTCTGAGTCAAAGGGTGTGCGCACTGATTGGCATGGCTACACCATTCTGTATTGCAGTTGTGACATTACTTGCGTCAAGGGCCTTAAGCTGGCGGGCAAGAAGAAAAAGATCGATAAACAGAAAAACGAGTCCCTTGCGGAGCAGCCGAAATAAACCAGGCGTGTTAGCGGGTGGTTTTCCATGTTTTCAGTTTACCGGGGCGGCCCTGATCTCAGGCCAAATATTTTTGTTGGTGGCTCTGTCGCCGGGTATGGAATGCTGTGCTATATTTGAGAAGTATGATATCTTGTATGCTTGTATATTCGTAATGTTGTAATAACAAATATAACAACAGTGTAAATCTGGAGTAACGCATGATGGTTGTTTCTTCGTTCAGCCTCCATATACCCTTATCTGCCTAGTGAGTTATGGTTATTATCTGGAGATTGGCTCTAAAGAGGCCACTTAGCCTCGCGCTTGTAGTAGCTGGAATCACACTTTTTGCCTCGAATCCTGCACAGAGTGACCTCGATCCGGATCACTCGCCGAAAGTACTGATCTTGGCCGGCTCTCCGTCTCTCCCGGCGAAGTTGGCGCTGCTGCGTCGCGTTGGCGAGTCGAACGGTGTCGTCGTCGATACAATATTTGTCAGTGGTCGGGGGCCCGATGAGTTGGGGCAGTCTTTCCGTAATTACGATGCGGTTTTACTCGACTATGTCTGGATTCGCGGCCTCCAGGGCTGGGCGCCGGCTTTTCAAAAGTATCTGCAGCAGCATCCGGGCATCGTGTTCCCGGGTTTGTTCTATGAGGAGGCGGAATGGTACCGGGGAATTAGCGCGGATCAATCGCGAATGTTATTCGAGTACTACGATAACGGTGGTGCCGAGAACTTTGCACGCATGTTCAGATACCTGAAATCCGAGCTTCTGAAGATTAGTGATGAGCCTGTCTTACCGCCGGTGGTCCTGCCATTGCAGGGTATTTACCATCCGGACGCAGAGCGGATCTTCCCAGATGTCGACGCTTATTTTGAATGGCGGCAGCCGGAACCGGAAGCACGATTCGTAGGTATCAAGTTACAGCGCAGGTTGTTGCAGGAAGAGTTGACGCAGCACATAGATGATTTAATCCGTCGCGTGGAAATGGAGGAGCGAATAGTCCCGATCCCTTACTATCACGAGATTTTCGATCCCGCTCGCCCGGTTACCTATCGACGAAACCCAGATCGTCGATTTGCAGCCGACCAGGACCCGGATGTTCAGGAGGAGATGGTGCCGGCGTTCGATGTGAGCGTGGCGCTTGTTCCGCCGCGTAGCGGCCCAAAGACGATGCACACTGAACTCGAAGAGATAGGCGGAGTGCGTATTAATGGTCTCGTGGACTCAACGCAGACGGTCGATGAATGGTATGCGGACGAAATGGGGTGGCCGATGGTTCGCATGGGTCCTTGGATCGTCAACGCGGAGATTGCTGGCCTGATCGATCCGATAGTCATCGCAGCCAAGAGCGCTGACGGTGCGTTGATTTCAATTCCCGAGCAGATGGATGCTCTCGTCGAACGTGTGAAAAATTACCTGGCTCTGCGGCACAAGCCGAACAGCGAGAAGCGGGTAGCATTCTTTGTCTGGAACGGATCTGACGATGAGGACAATTTTACCGCCTCGTATCTGAATATTCCGGACAGCCTGATCACTACCTTCGCTGCGTTGCGCGACGCCGGTTACCGAATTGATGAAGTCACTGAGAAGGAACTGACCGCGGCACTGAAGATGCTCATCAAGCCCTACTACCGGACTGACACGGATTTTGCGCTACGGCAACTGCTGTCTGAGGGCCTGGCGGTGAAGGTTCCGCTGGAGGACTACGAGAGCTGGTTAGGGACTCTGCATCATTCCATTCGCGAACAATTGAGCGAGCACTGGCCGGAGATTGCTGATAATTACCTGACAATTCGTGAGGGACAGGAAGTGTTCTACGTCATACCGCGGTTGGAGCTTGGTAACGTTCTGGTGTTACCTCAGCCGCTGCGAGGCGACAGACGCGACCTTGAGAGTGACCTGCGCCACGACAAGGCGATGCCGTTGCATCATGCTTACCGAGCCGTGTATTACCATGTTGTTCATGACGATCCGGTGGACGCGATCGTCCATTTTGGCACGCACGGCACGCAGGAATGGACTTCCGGCAAGGAGCGGGCTCAATGGGTGTTCGACGACACGCAGACGACCGTCGGCAATATCCCGGTCGTCTATCCCTATTCTGTCGCCGCAGTTGGTGAAGGACTCATCGCCAAGCGACGGGGACGCGCCGTCGTGATTTCACATAATACCCCGCCGTTCGCGCCGGCAGGCCTATATGGCGAGATGGTTCCAATGCACGAACTGATGCACGACATCCAGGAAATGGAAGAGGGGCAGGTCAAGGAGAATACGAAACAGGAATTGGTCGCGTTGGTGGTGAAGCTCGACATTGACAAGGATCTGGGAATTAGCGAGGCAGATGTCTGGGCCGACTGGGACAATTTCTACGATGAGATACACGAGTACATGGAAGGTCTTGCGGGCGCACTGCAGCCATTGGGGTTGCATACATTTGGTACCGTCGCGGAGGCCGATCATGTTCTGCTGAGTGTCATGCAGATGATCGAACCCGAGTATATGGACCTGGTAGACCCTGATCACGGTTCCCGCGTCCTGCTGGAAGATTACAGTGAGTTGACGTTGACGCCCGCGTTCCTGACGCTGAAGGCATTCCTGGTTGATGGTCAGGCACTCGAATCCTTTGATGCTGGCTTGCATCCGTATCTGCTTGATGCTCGAAAGCATTGGCAAAACTTTCGGTCCGAGCAGGAGATCGAGCATTTTCTGGACGCGCTCGAGGCACGGTTTATTCCAACGGGTAATGGAAACGATCCGATTCGTAATCCCCAGGCGATTCCGACGGGCAAGAATACGTATGCCTTCGATCCTGCGAGAATCCCGACCAAGGCCGCTTGGGACGCGGGTGTGGAACTCGCCGACAGCCTCATCGAGAATTATCGCGCCAGCAAGGGCTTATACCCGGACAAGTTGACATTCTCCCTGTGGTCTACGGAAACGCTTAAGCATTCTGGTGTCGTTGAAGCCGAGATTCTGTACTTGTTGGGAGTGAAACCGGTTTGGAACAGAGCCGGTCAGGTCAAAGATGTCGAGGTCATTCCGGCACGGGCGCTGGGCCGCCCGCGTATAGACATGGTGATGTCCGTAACCTCACTCTACCGAGACAACCTCCCTGAAGTGATGAGCATCCTGCAGAAAGCCGTTAGCTCGGTAGCGGCACTTGATGAACAGAACAATTATGTCCGGCAGAACGTTAAGGCTCTAGAAACGCGACTGCAAGCCGCTGGCCTCAACGCCGAAGAAGCCAGGCGGTATGCTGAGGTGCGTGTTTTCAGCAGCGAAAGCGGCAGTTATGGATCTGGTCTGCCCGAGTTCACGCTGGCCTCCGGAAGTTGGGAGGGTGATGCGGAAATGGCGGCTCATTATTTAAGCCGTATGGGATATATGTACGGCAATGATGACCAGACCCGCAATCAAAAACTCGAAAATTTCGACCTATACGCGGAGAACCTGCGTGGTACTAAGGCGGCGATCCTGTCTCGATCATCAAACAGTCAAGGTGTGTTATCGACCGATCACGCGTTTGAGTATCTTGGCGGCATTAGCCTGGCCGTGCGAAACTTGACTGGTGAAACGCCAGAGATGTTGATATCAGATCTGCGAAATACGCGGGATTTTTCAACAAAAAATCTTTCGCAATTTTTATCTCAGGAAGCACGGTCGCGATTTCAGCATCCGCGCTGGATCAATGAAATGAAGAATGAAGGTTACAGCGGCGCGTTGGAGATGACCGATGCGATCAATAATTTCTGGGGATGGAACGTTACGGCACCGGGCGTGGTTAGGGATGATCAATGGCAGGAATTCTTCGAGATCTACGTTGAGGATAAGCTCGGTATTGGTTTGGAGGAGTTCTTCAGGGAGGCCAACCCAGCCGCGTTGGCGAAGATCGCAGAACGCATGCTGGAGGCGAAGCGCAAGGACTACTGGGACGCACCGGAAGAAGTCGTCAGGCGACTCGTGGAGTTGTACCTGGATCTGATTGCCAAGAACAATATCGACACCACCAACGAGGTTTTCAAGGAATATGTCGAGACAACTGCGGCCGGTTTTGGATTGGAGATACCTCGATCCATGGCCGAGGTGATCGAGCTTGCCGGTTTGCCGGAGATCGTCGAAGGCATGATGCTGGAACAGGTCACGCCTGAGGAGCTTGAGCACGTTATCAGATGGTGGACTTATTTGGTGCTGTTGCTGTTCGTGGTTTTCGGAGGTGGTTACGAGTGGTGGCGAGGCCGACGGCATATGTTCGTGCTTTCATGACATTCAGCATTTATATTGATACAGAAGGGTAAAGATTCCATGCAGCTACACGATTGGTTCTACGACATTTCGCAGATTATGATGGAGCCAGTGTTGTGGGTAATCTATCTGTCTTTCATCTATGCTCTGTTCGAGACCGGGCGCTTTACGATGATGGCGGTGCTGCGCTACCGTAACAGGGATCAATTTCATGCATTGGTGTATCCGGACGGCGACTTGTCCGGTTACCCGATCGTCCAGTTTCATCGGCAAAGACCGAATGCTTCGCTTAATGAAATTGAGGTCTATGCGTTGCGACAGTTGGAAGTTGTGCGGCTGGTGACCCGTGTTTGTCCGATGCTGGGCCTGATCGCAACACTGATCCCGATGGGACCGGCATTACTGTCACTCACGGAGAACAACGTTGTGCTAATGGGTGAATTGCTGCGTACCGCATTCACGGCGGTGATTTTGGCTTTGGCGGCCGCATCGTTGACATTCTGGGTAGCCGGGGTAAAAAAGCGCTGGTTTGCTGAAGAGATAACCAAGGCCGAGAAGCAACTGCAGTCGACGGGGGTTTAAGCGATGGCACTGAGAATACTAGACGAGGATGAAGAGCTTAATCCGATTTTATCAGTGGTCAATCTGGTTGATCTATTTGTAGTAATTGTGGCCGCATTACTTATCGTTATTGCCCTGAATCCATTGAATCCGTTCAACGACGATGAGGTCATTATTGTCAAGAATCCAAACTCGGAGAACATGGAAATCATCATAAAGGACGCGGAGAAGATGGAGAAATACAAGGCTACGGATCAAATGGGCAAAGGTGAGGGAACGAAGGCAGGTGTAGCATATCGCCTCAAGGACGGTTCGTTCGTGTATGTTCCCGAGTAGCATGCCGTGTGCATAGTCACGGATGGTGAACCGAGTCATAAAACGTCGTTTAGTCATTCTGACTGATCCGATGATCCGTTTCCGTCAGTGCTAAGATATAGATTTTTCTATATCACTAATATATTCATAAATTCCTGAGGTAATTTCTGGATTCACTTGGTCATTGTCGAGAGCTTCGTGTCCAACAGCATAGGCTTACGTATGCTGGTTCTTAGTCTCTGATTTTCTTCCCGGTTCTGCCGTTTTTGGCTTTCAGTGTCTGCATGTAACGACCAACTAGTCCATAGTATTGTCGTAGTAGTGGGGCATAGCCTTTCATTCCCAGTAAGTTGTGCCGTTCCTTGGGGTCCATTCTCAGGTTAAATATTTGTGGCAGTGGGAGCTCTGTCGGCGGGTACAGAATACTGTGTTCTTTTTCATGTGCGACTTTGAGAAATTTATATTGATGCCAACGAACGGCCGTCAACTTTTGATTGTAGAAGACGATCGTATGATCCCGGTTCGAGGTTGCTTGTTTGCCGAGCAGAAAATCGGACTGGTCGAGGCCATCGATAGGTCGGTCGTTGGGTATGGTGGCCTGGGCAAATGTTGCGATGGTCGGGAAGAAATCAAGAATATGAAACAAGTCTGCGGATAATCGGCCGGATTCGATTTTTTCCGGCCAGCGAATCATTCCCGCCGTTCGCAGCCCCCCTTCCCATGCGCTGCCGAGTTCCCCGGACCAGGGGCCTGAGTCGCCATTCTGATACGGCTCGGAATAGGTCGTTGGTCCGTTGTCACTGATCCAGACAACGATCGTGTTGTCGCGTAATCCCTGCTTGTCGATGGTGTCCAGAATTACCCCGGAGTTGTAATCCAGTTCCATCAGAACATCGGCATAGGCGCCGCCACCCGATTTGCCCTTAAAGTCGGGATGCGGAAGGACCGGATGATGCGGATTAGTAAAGGAAACGAACAGGAAGAAGGGTTTGTCGGTGCGCGCTTGTGCTGCTATATAGTCCTTCGCCTTGATGGTCATATCCCGGTCAATTTCAGCCCGGTATTCCATACTCAGCTTCCCGGTTATTATCGGTTTTTGATCCCGCCTGGCCTGCAGAACATCCTGGTGTCTGATGAATTTCGGGTGGTAACCGGGGATCTCTGCCGAGGCGGGTGTTATCAGTGTCAGGATCCCCCAGAATTCATCGAATCCCTGGAACTGTGGCTGGCGCTCCAGCGATTCGCCCAGGTGCCATTTTCCAAACAAAGCGGTGCTATAACCGGCTTCCCGCAATAATTCTGCCAGGGTGATTTCTCCGGGTGCGAGTCCGGTTTTAGTGCCGGGGGCTGCCAGGCCGGAAGTACCTGAACGTATCGGCAGCCGGCCGGTAAGAAAAGCGGCTCTGCTCGGTGTGCAGTTCGGCTCAACCTGGAAATCGGCAAGTTGAATGCCTTCCCTCGCCAGTGCGTCGATCCTGGGTGTTGGCGCCCTGCTACCGCCGTATGCACCAACGTCCCCATAGCCGAGGTTGTCGGCCATCATGACGACGATATTGGGTCGGGCAGATTGCGCTTCGGCTCGTGTCGAGACGTTCAGCAGCCCGGCTAAAATGATGCCGGCGGCCAGCAGGGTGCCACCAAGAGTCCGATAATATTTTTCTACAATCATCTGATTCTGGCCTAAAATTCCTGATCCAGATCTAAAGTGCCAAAAAGCCGCATGAGGGGATCTGCATCATGCTCGGGGAACGATACAATGCCGCACGTTTCATTAACAAGCTTTGTGAAGCCGATGTCCGCGTGCAGTTATATCCCGTAACCTGGCTGCGGCCAATGGTGATGGGCGCTGACTCTGTCCGGTCGCGCAAAATTAATCTGACGACGCACATCTGCAAGCTGCATAGATCCTGATCATTGTGACTATTGACTAGGTTTCGCGCAGGTAGTGATGAAATACACCCGCTGGATCGTATTTGGCACGCAACTTTTCAAGGCGTGCCCAGGCTCCGCTGGAAAAACATTCGCGTAGACGGTTCGGATTAAAGCGGGGTTCCACCTCATTTACATAGTGGCCTTTGTTATATGGATCCATAAGCGGTATGCAATTGCCCAGCCATTCATAATTGGCATCGTCGTCTTGTTCATGCTCCCAGATAGCATAGCAACCAACATATGTGCTGGCGATGGAAGAAAAGCAGGCATCATCATGAGGTTTAAGGTTCAGTCCCATCGCTGTCAGTACGTGGGCGTGGGGCGAGGGTGCTTTGCGGAAATGATTTGTCAGATTGCGCAAAACTTTTGCCGGTTCATCGGTCATTACATTGTCGACCTTGTAGCGTGCCATCATGCCCGGGGATACCTGGAGACTGAAATACTGGCTATAGATATCTTCAAAAGAGAACGGCAGGTTCTCTTCCTTGTGAATGCTCATCGGTCCCAGTTTGGAAGCGCTCATCGGAGCCAGCAAATCGGTTGATTCTTCAGCGGAATTTCCGAATGCAAAGGCACTGACAAAACAGATCTTTGAGTCATGTGAGGGCGCATCGGCTGGAGCGGCAGGATTATGAACCAGCAGGTTAATAAGTTCGACACGATCACTTTTGATTGCTACCAACTCGTCTAAAATTGCAGTGGCTTCATCCAGCTTGTCTAGCGGAATAATGTAATTGCTTGTGTGGACCGCCCTTGGCAAGGGGTAGAGTTCCAGCCACAGTCGGGTCACAACACCGAAAAATCCGGGGCCGCCACCACGAACCGCCCAGTACAGGTCCGGGTTCTGATCCGGACTGGCATGACGAAGTTGCCCATCAGCAGTAACGATGTCGGCTGCGGCGATGGAAAAACAGGCCATGCCACTGCGACTACCCCAGTTCATGCCTTGACCGCCGCCCATGGTAAACCCGCTAAGACTAACTGTTGGACAATGGGGGACAGGAAAGCTCAGACCCTTATCACGCGCAGCTGCCATTAACTGAATGCTTCTGACCCCTGGTTGTATGGAAGCCAGTTGCCTGTTGGTATCAATCTCCAGGTTGGCCATGCCCCCCACATCAAGCAGCATGCCGCCATTTCTGAGTGAGGACCCCATAGCGTTGTGCCCGCCGCTATGCACCGAGATTTTAAGTTTATGGTTGGCTGCATGCGAGACAGCGGCAATAACGTCCTGCTCATTGCGTGCCTGTACAATTAGATCGGGGTAGCGATTGGGCTTGGAGCGGTGCCAGTGCATGGATTGACGAATAGACTCATAGTTTCTGTCCTGTTTATTAATGACATAACCCTTGAATCCTTTGACCTGAGCTTTGCTGTTGCTTTCTGTTGCATATGTTCCCTGAGCGCGCAACATATTAACGGCACCCAGTGCGCTCAGGGATGCAAATTGTTTTAGTATCCTGCGCCGCGATGATTTTGACTTATCCACTATAATGAAGCTTAGAAGCTACCCTGAAAATTATATAAGGTCACATTATCTACTGTATGTCGTCATAACACATGGCGCCAATAAGACCATTTTCTGCTTGTTGCAGGTTGTGTAATTTTTGTTACAGCATGGCGCGGGATTTAACCACGGTACGCTGATCCAGCAGTCCATTTCTCCTGCTGCCTTAGACAACCGGACAACCGGATAATCGGATAATCGGAAATAGGGAGGAGCCCATTGATAGCCGACTATCAGGTTAATGAGGAAGCGGGCTGCAATTGCACAATTAACAATAATATGCGGGGCTTAGAAGCCACCGAGCGTCTTCCACAAAATATCGTAATCGTATTCGGTATCTAGTGCCAGATTCAGCCTGTTATATGACGCAAAATCACTAACCAGGTGCGTTATTTGCACAATCCCCTTATCACCAAACCCGGCATCTCTCAGTTGATCAATATCGTTGTCAGTAATACTTGTGGCATCGGTGTTCACTTTTAATGCATAGTTCAGCATTACGCTTTCTCTCGCGGATTCACAGTAACCCGATCCCTGACTGAGTAATGCCTCAATTTCTTTGCGGGTTGCGCCCAACCCAAAGTTCCAGATTGTGCAAAAGGCAGCCGTGCAATAAGCGCATCCATTCGCCTGCGATACCAGTATGCCTATTTTTTGAATCTCGGATATGGACAGTTCACCAGTTTCCCAAAGAATCTTTGTGGCGCTCAACTTGGCAATGAAAAATTCCGGAAAATTTAATTCGACCTTAAAATGGTTGGGGATGCTTCCCTCCATATCGATTACCCAGGCGAATATCCCGGCCATTTCCGGATTATCTATATCACTGGGTTCTATGATGGGGACACGAGCCAATAAATCGCTCCATTAATTAGCCGGATTAACCTTTAACAGCCGGGAAGCCATATAACACATTATCTATTATGTTTTGATCAAGACCTGTATATATCATCTCACTACGTAAGATGTTTTTTGCAAGATGCGAGATCCTAATGACCATGCCCGCATAAAGCCATCAGGATTGTTTTCTTATCTCCGGATTGTCTGCATGCAATAGCTTCTCTAACGGTGGCAGTAATCGCATGTGCAGGCTCCTGTATTAAGGCAGCCTGATTGCCGAATAGATACTTTCAGTTCATCGTTACTCCGGCAGGGAATGATGATTTTCAGATTTTCAAACGGATAACAAGCTAACGGCTGCGCAGCCCGGCGCTCATGCGCGCAAACGCCTCTGATACATCCAGTGGATTAAGATGAATTTCTATCATCAATGGACCGGGGCCGACGAAATCCTCCGCCCGTTGTAACGCATCCTCCAGGTCAGCCTCAGTTCGTACTTCGCAACCGACAACACCTCCAAATATCTCCGGCAGGCGCCAATACTGCCAATCCTGTATGTCGTTGAATGCGCCGTCGTGAATCAGGCGCTCGGCGGTATATCCCTTGTTGTTGATCAGGAAAATGATCGGTGTTTTGCCGAAACGAACCATGGTCGATAATTCCTGAGCAGTCATCTGGAACGAGCCATCGCCTTCAAAAGCCAGAATTCGCTTGTCCGGTTCGGCACCAAAACAAGCGCCGAGAGTCATGCCGAAACCTGCACCGATAGATGCCCAGTAGCCTGATGTGACGAATCTCGCACCCGCAGGTAACTGGGTGTGTGACATGCTGATCATCGGACCGGCGTCTCCGAGGATCACATCGTCGCTACGCAGAAAGCCGGCGATGCGTCGAAAAAAGCGATCGCTGCTAATCGGAGCCTCCGGAACAAACTGGAAATCTGCATCAGGCAGGTAGGCAAAACCTTGTGTCGGAATGTCCACTTCGGCCCAATGGTCTGTGGGAATACGCGCGAGCAATCCGGTCACGATATCGTGAAGCCTGACCGGCGCAAAGACGCCTTCCGATGCATTCACACAATCGTTGAAAACCCGTATCTCCTGATCAGGGGTCAGATTTGCTGTCGAACCGCCCTTGTTGAAGTCGGATGCAACAGCACCAAACCAGATGACGGTATCAGCATCCTCGACGAATGAGCGGACTGCCTCAGTGCTGCCCATGCCGTGATACATGCCAACGCAGCGCGGATGATCCTCGATAAAATCGGCCCGACCGGAGAACACTGATGCAATGGCTACACCGGTGCGATCGACCAGCGTGCGAACCTCATCCTGCAGTCCGAATGACTGCACTTCGTGACCGACCAGCAGCACGCATCTTCTCGAGTCGGTTAGCCGTGCCGTCAGCATGTCCAATGCAGCCGCCGTAGCCGCCGGATCGCCGGTAGCCACTGATGAAGCCCACTCCGGCACCTCACTGCAAGGCTGGCGCTGTAAATCCAGCGGAAACTCGAGGTATACGGGCCGGCGTTCCCGCAGGCACAGCCGCAGCAAGTCATCGATCTGCTCGGTCGCACGTTGCGGATCTTCCAGTAACAAGCTGCCGACGGTTACCTGCTCAAATATCTGCAGTGATGCAGCGTATCTGTCCGGCAGGATGTGGTGTTTGATCGCCTGGTCACGATAGTCCTGGCGCGGCGGGCCGCCGGAAATCACTACCAGCGGTACGCGTTCCGCGTAGGCTTCGGCAACCGCGTTGATCAGGCTGAATGCTCCCACGCCGTAGGTCACCGCGATCGCACCCGCGCCGCGTAAACGGGCATAGCCGTCCGCCGCATAGCCGCCATTCAGTTCGTTGCACGGCGCGATATGCTTTATATCACTGCCATCCAGCGCCTCAAAAAACGGCAGGATATAGTCGCCCGGGATTCCAAACAGGTGATCGATGCCGATCGCTTTCAGCCGAGCCAGTAGAAAGTCCGTTATGGTCATGCTGGATTTATGCTCAGCCGGTTGGTAACTGTACCGTTATCCATTTCCACTCCGTCAGTGTGTCGATGTCGATGTCGGTGCCTTCACGACCGAAGCCGCTCTCGCCGACACCGCCGAACGGCACGTGGGGTTCGTCGGCAATCGTCGGTGCGTTGATATGCACCATGCCGGAATTAATCGATTGTGCCAATGTCAGCGCTTTGTCGATGTCGCGAGTGAATACTGCTGCACTGAGTCCGAACTCGGTATCGTTCGCCTTTTCCAGTGCATGTTCCGGGCTGTCGACCGGATAAACGGATGTCACCGGGCCGAATGTTTCCTCCCGGCACACGGTCATGCCCTCGCCGACACCGGTCAGAATTGTCGGCTTGCAACGATTACCAACCCATTCGCCCCCGGTTTCTACCGTCGCGCCCTTACCGCGTGCGTCTTCGATGTGCGTCCGCACCCGGTTGCGTTGCCGGTCGCTGATAATCGGGCCGAGCCAGGTATCCGGATCACGCAGGTCGCCCATGCCCAGGCTTGCGGCGATACCCTTGAACTTGTCGACGAACTCGTCGTACACCGGTCGTTCCACGTAAATCCGGCTGGACGCCATGCAGGCCTGGCCCTGAAAGAAGAATGTGCCGAACGCGGCCGCCTGTGCGGCGGCATCTATGTCGGCATCCTGTAACACGACCAGCGGGCTCTTGCCGCCGAGCTCGAGCAGGACCTTCTTCCTGCGCGGCGCGCACAGTTCGATGATGTGCTGGCCGATCCGGCTTGATCCGGTGAACATTACGACGCGCGTCAGCGGATGTGCCGTCAGGCTGTCACCGATGTCGGCGCCGAGCCCGGTGACGACGTTGAAGACACCGTCGGGCAGGCCCGCTTCCTTATATATCTCGGCCAGGCGTAACGCCGTTACCGCGGCGAATTCCGAAGGCAGCATTACGACCGTGTTGCCGGTCGCAAGCGGCGTTGCACTGAGCTTTGTGTGTTTCAGGAACGGCACATTAAACGGTGCGATGCTCGCGATGACGCCCAACGGTTGTCGAATGCTGATACTCAGTCTTCCCGGTGTGTCGGGCGGGAGTGTCTCACCACGCACCTGCCGCGCAACCCCGGCTGCGGCGCGCAGACAGGCGATGCCGTAATTCGTTTCGAATTGCGCTTTGCCGACCGGCGAGCCGACTTCGTCGATCAGGATGTCGACGAACTCCTGGCGATGTTGTTCGACGATGCCCGCCGCCCGCGACAGGATTGCTTCGCGTTCCGATGCGAGTGTTTTCGACCAGGTTTCGAATGCAGCTTGCGCAACCTGCACTGCCTTGTCGATGTCGTTCCGGGTACCGGCCGCTAGCCGCGCATAGACGGAATCGTCATCCGGATTCAGGTCATCCATGTACTGACCCGAATCCGATGGTATGGGCTGACCGTTGATCCAATGCTCCCAGGTCGTGACCTGGTCTGGCTTCTGTGATGGCGCAGACATGCTGTTATCCTCCTGAAGACAGGTGCCGTTGTTATGTGCCCGCGTAGAAGGCGGCGAGCGTTTCAATATCCTGATCTGTCAACCCGCCGGCCAACGGGGCCATGATCGGGTCAGTCCGTCGCCCGGCACGAAAATCCCCCAGTTGCTTGGCGATATAGCGTCGATTCTGCCCCGCTATGGATGGCCACAGCGGATTTGCCTCGCCGCTGCGCGCCGCATGGCAGGCTACGCAGACAGTTGCCGGTTGCGGTACTGAATCAGGTCCGCCGCTCAGGCCATCGATACGGCTGAAATATACGGCGAGATCATCAATATCCTGATCATCAAGCACGATCGCCATCGGACTCATCCACGGATCTTGGCGACGGCCGTCGCGGAAATCCCGCAACTGCTTGGCCAGGTACTCCGCTTTCTGTCCCGCCAGGTCGGGCCAGGCATCGTAATCGCTGATGCCTTCGGCACCATGGCATGCGAGGCAGGGCAGCGACTTGTTCCGGCCGGCGAGTGTTGCATTTGCTTGCGGGTCGATATCGGTTTGCGGGTCGCGGGCGGGTTGTTCGCCGGAGCACGACGGCAGGACAGCGATCAGTACGACGCATACCAGGTTCAACACGGCACCCGCCGGCCCGCGTACTATTGACCGGACATCAGCCATGTTTGTCACCGCTTGGCTGGGGCAGCAATTTCAGGTGTCCGAGCAGGTTTGTGAATGTGGCCAGGCGTTCGACCCGAAATGCGTCCACGTCGATATTGCGCCAGTTGTAAAAGCCCTGGCCTTCCCGCATACCATTGCGACCGGCCGCCATATTTTTCTCAACAACATCGGGACTAGAGAATCTCACTTCATTAATCGTTTCCGAGAGGTATCTCGACGCATAATAGAGAATATCACCTCCGCCCCAATCAACGAATTCCAGCGCACCGAAGACCGTATAGCGCGGACCAAATCCGGTCCGGATCGCGCGGTCGACGTCTTCTGCACTGGCGACGCCTTCTTCGACGAGCCGTGCCGCCTCATTCATGACGAGGGCCTGGATTCGGGGGACGATATATCCGGGGGATGCGCGGCATTCCACCGGCACCTTGCCAATTGATTCGAGCAACTCGCGCAACGCCGCAACAACCTCCGCGCTGGTCTGCGCCGCCGGCGAAATTTCCACCAGCGGCATCAGGTAAGCCGGATTCAGCCAATGCGCATTTGTGAAGCGCTCCGGGTGTGTGACAAAACCCGCCAACGTGTCCGACAGCATCGTCGATGTCGTCGATGCCAGGATGGTGGAATCGCTCACTGCCTCGCTAAGCCAGGCGTAGGTGCTTTGCTTGATGTCCGGGACCTCGGCCACCGCCTCGAATACGAAATCTGCCATGCGTAATGCGGCGGTGCCGGCAGCACGCGATACGATGTCGATGCGTGCTGTAATGTTGTCCGCCGCCGCGCGGGAAATAATGCCGGTGTCGGCCAACGCGTGGCTCTCGCGCAGCAGTTCCATGGCCGTCGTTGCAGTGGTCTCGACAAATTCATCGGTGGTGCGCTCCTCGCTGTCCACGAGGCTTACGTGATAACCGGCCCATGCGCAACTCAACGCGATACCGCGGCCCATTCGGCCCGCACCGGCGACAGCAATGTTAGAACTACGCTCCGTCATAATGATTCCCGATCAGGAAAAACCCAGGTAAGAATGGAACACGCCCCGGGGATCATATTTTTTCCGTAGTTCTGCGAGTCGCCGCCACTTCTCCTCGGTAAAACACGCACGGATTGTGTCGGGGTAGCGCTGCATGTTGATCTCATTCGGATAATGGCCGCGGGCATATGGCCGCAGGGCTTGCACCGATTCGTCCATCCAGCGGAAATTAGGCTCAACATCGTCTGCCTGCTCGGCCATCAGGTACCACGACAGGTAATGATCCCCGGTGTAAGTGAATGCCGAGTCCGTGTCATCGGGGGACGGGTTAATGCCCCATGCTGACAATGCGAATGAGCGCGGCGAACGCGGCGGCGTTTTTTGCCAGCGCTCTGCAAGTGTCGTCAATGCTCCGCCCGGATCGTCTGTCCAGATATTGTGAATTGCCGTGCGGTTCGGGCTGGAGTGATCGGTCTCCTGGCCCGCGTATAACTCGGGATACGTCAGCACCGCGTCCTCTTTTTGCATGCTGCTCATGGACGGTAATTTGCTCGACCTGACGGGCTCGAGCAATTCAATTCCGTCCGCCTCGGAGCGGCCAAACGAAATTGCGCTAACAGCCCAGGTGAAATCGCGCTCCGCCGGCGGTTTGTCGGGCGGGACGAAACGACCCGCTACCGCCAGGATTTCGAGTTGTTTCTTTTTGTTCGCAGTGATTTCGCCCAGTACCTCCATCAGTTCCGCAGTCCGTTCCATCGGCACGATGTACTTGCTCTTTATGATCCCGCGCGGTACCGGAAACAGTTTCAGTTTGTAGCGAAGGACGGTGCCAAAGAACCCCGGTCCGATGCCGCGGATTGCCCACAGCAGGTCGGCGTGCTCCTCGGTCGATGCTACGATCTTGCGCCCGTCGGCGAGCACGATCTCCGCGCCTATGATGGAGCGGCAGGCAATATCCCATTCAGACATGTTCCAGCCGAGCCCGCCGCCGATCAGGTAGCCGCCGAGGCCGACGATCCCGGTGTGGGCTGCCGGGAACGACCAGCCGTGCGGACGGATTAGTTCGATAAGGTCCTGGCTGCGGATGCCCGGCTCGATCCATGCGGTGCCGGCCTTTGCGTCGATCTCGACGCCCATGAAGTGCGAGGTGTCCAGCAGCATGCCGCCGTCGCGCAGGCAGCCACGTGCCGGGTTGTGCCCGGTCGCGCGCGTCGCGATCCGCAGGCCGGAATCGCGGGCATAGTTGACGGATTCAATGACGTCCTGTTCGGACTCGGCGCGGATGATCGTATCCGGGTAACGATCGGGCTTGAAGATGTACCAGACCATGCTGGCTCGCCACAACTCGTAATTTGTGTCGGCGCGCTGGATGATCCGGCCACCGATTTGTTTTAGCCGGTCGCGAAGTTCCTGCGCTACTACAACAGGGGTATGCGCTATGCCAGTCCAGGCTGCGCTGATCAATGCGGTTGCTCTACCGATAAATCTGCGGCGGGTAAACATTGCTATGACTTTACACCTTCGTTGGCGCTAATTGTGCGACTTTACGTGCCGTTGCGCTGAAGTGCCTAAGCCCCCACGCCAGTGTTGCCGCACCGCAAATACCTGAAAGTGCGCAGGCAACCGACATTGAATAACCGACCTTTAGTATATCGCCAAACACGTAGTCGGTAAGCACTGCAACCAGTGTCGCGCCGCCGGTGATACCGAACAGATTCATGGCGAGAAAGAACAGCGCCGTTACCTGCGCGCGCATCTGGTTCGGCGCCATCAGTTGCAGGCCCGCCGCCGAAGTTGCCACCGGGAAACTCGCGAAGAAAAATGCAACCGCCAGCACCAGCAGGCTGCTCGTCAGGTCGGGCATCGATGAAAACAGCGCTGCGGGAATGATGACGCCGAGGCCGCCGATAATTCCGGCGCGCAACGGTGCATCGTCATGACCCCGCCGGGTAAAGAAATCTGCCAGCCAGCCGCTGGTCAGGGTTCCCGCAGTATTGGCAATCAGTACGATCGTGCCGAGGTAAAGTCCGGCGTCGCGGGCCGATAACTCGTAGACACGCATCAGGTACGCCGGCGCCCACGACAATAGCGCGTACATGGATAAGGCCAGCAGGCCGAATCCCAGGTAATGCGCGGTAAACGTCGGCTTGTGCCCACCGATGTAGTCCATTACCTTGCGAATCGTGAAGGCCTGATCGGCGCCCTTTTCGTCCGTGGCCAGACCGGTGCGCGCGGGGTCACGCACAGTCAGTAAAAACAGGATGCCGACCAGTACGCCTGGTATGCCGACGATAAAAAATGCCGTTTGCCAGGGTTTGATCACACCCAGTAGCGGCAAGTCGATGACGCCCATGCGCCCGACGATGTCGATGACCGCGCCGCCGACGATAAATGCGAGCCCGGAGCCGAGAAACGCCCCGATCGAATAAACCCCGAGGGCCAGACCGAGGCGTGATTTGGGAAATGAGTCGGTGATGATCGAATAGGCCGTCGGTGACAATGCCGCTTCGCCGACACCGACTGCCATGCGGGCGAAAAATAGCTGCACGAATGTACGCGCTATACCACATGCTGCCGTCGCAAAACTCCAGATAACGATGCCGGCCGAAATAATCAGCGGACGCGGACCGGTGTCGGCCCAGCGTGCGATCGGCAGCCCCATAATTGCGTAAAATAGCGCGAACGCGAAACCGGTCAGCAGGCTGAATTGCGTATCCGAAATTTCCAGGTCTGCCTGGATGGGCTCGATCAGCAGCGCGATTATTTGTCGGTCAACAAAAGCCAGTACGTACGCGACCATGCACAGCATGACCGTATACCAAGCTACGGTCGGGGCTGGACGGGCGGAATTGGCCGCCGACCCCGGCATCGTTTCGTTCAACTTCGTCACGTTGTATGTTGCTAAAACCTTTTCTGCAGAAAGTTGCCTGATTTTTAGGAGATATATTAGTTCATCTGGTTGTAATAGCTGACTAAGCGTTCATGAACGGCCGTTACCGGCCGGTAATCTCATAATCACTCAGGTCCACGTTCATCATTGCGGCACGTTGAAATTTCTGCTGCCGCGGCAGCGGTATCGTGGCATCGATACCAAGGCGCGTCCACTTATCGTCTTCGACCATCGGATTCAGGCGATGGCCGATGCCGTCGTGAATCAAGGTCAGGTCGTTTTCGAACTGGCAGCGTGTTGCAACCGCCCACTCCACTTCGCCCATACTGAAGAGGTTCACATCGGTGTCGACGACAATGACGGTCTTCAGAAATGCTAACGAGTCGAACGCCGCCGCAATTGCGGCGGCCGGAGCATCGTTCGATTGCTTGTCGAGTTGCAGTACCAGGTTATAGGGCACACAGCCGTCGGAGAAATGTACGGCCTTGACGTCGGGCACGGCCGCACGGATACGCTCGAAGACGCCGGCCTCGGCGACGGACGAATAGGCTTGCCGGACCTCGAGGCCCGACAGAATCGTGTGGAATATCGGTTTCTTGCGTCGCGTGATGGCCGTGACTTCAAATGCCCACCGGGGTTCGCGCGTGGCGTAATAACCGGTTACCTCGGCGTACGGGCCTTCCGCTTCGCGGACGTCCGGCAGAATCCGCCCCTCGATGACGAACTGCGCATTTGCAAAGCCCTCCACGTCGACCGTCTGAGATTGAAGCAACTCCGCCGGCTTGCCGCGTAACTGTGACGCGATGCCGACCTCATCCATGTCGATTGGCGCGGCTGCTGCCGGTGACGCGGCCGCCAGGTGTGTGCCGAGGTCGACGCCGTTATTAATCGTCATTTCCAGCGGTTGACCTTTTGCCTCCGCTCGCTTGAAGTAGTCCATGACGTGGCCGAGTTCTTCGAGCAGCATCGTGAACCGGTTGTCGCCGGTCACCATCATGCGATGAATAGACAGGTTGCGAACGCCGGTATCCGGATCCTTGGTCAGCGCGACGCTTGACGTCAGGTAGCGTCCGCCGTCCTGCTTGGCGTGACGTGGGATCGGTAGCCGTGCCAGATCGATCTGCTCCTCGATCACCTCGTTGGCCGGTCCGGACTGTACGATGACGGGGTCGACGGGATCGGCGCGCCACGCACCGATCTCCTTGCTCAGCACGAACGGCAGTTCTTCGCTGGTGGTGCCGAACATTTTCGCAACCATCGGCCGGTTCCAGTACAGGCCGACGAACACGGGATAATCCTGCCCCTCGACGTTCTCGAACAGCACGGCTTTTTCGCCCTCGAATTTCTTCGCGATGCCGGACAGTATGTGATCCTGACTCACCCTGCTCTTGACACGCACCAGTTTACTATTGTCCTCGAAGAACCTTACATAGGCCTGAAGTTCGTTTAATCCCCGTTTTACCAAATCCATTCGTCGCCCCAGTTTTCGTTATCAGGCTGAACAATTAAACATAAAGCCTCTCTATGATGCCCACAAGACCAGGTTAAGCTTTGTTTGGCGATCCCGCCCATCGCGGTGAAATGCAGATACGTATTATCTGACGATTTTTCCGGGTCCAGATTAGCTTGTATAGTCTCAACCGACGGTAAATTGCCCAGCCTCCGGTTTTCGTCTTAATCCCTTTGGTTTAAATATTTACAAACTGGAATCGACAGCAGCTTAATGGCGTTTATCCTCTTTTCGTAATGTTAGCTCAGACATCAATACTAACAGGAGCCAGCACCGAGAGATGCAACGTTGTTTTCACCGGATTTGAATATCTGCGATATATCTGGCAAGAAACAGCGCAGCAAGAAGAAGATAGAAAAGATAAAACATACCGCGCCAGGAAGAAAACCGGGCGTGGAGCTATAATCGGCGGTTGTATGCTATTGGGGAGTTACTATCTGCCGGGAGAGTCGCAAGCGTGTATTGGTGAGTCCATTGGTTACCACAATGTCCGGCGCTAGCCTGACCATGAACCTGATGAGCCAATATTTCTTCTGTTTCAGACTGCTCCGGGTCAGGAATACTTTAATGATGAACACGCATCGGTTTGTTGTGATCAGCATGCTGGCGACCGGCGGCCTGCACAGTGCGTTCGCAACCGATGCATCCGCCACCGATGCTGCCGCCGACAGGCCATTTTGGGTATTGCAGGGCGGCTTACAGATCGATGATAAAGACAGTTACATGGTCAATGGCGGGCTGTCTTATATGCCCAATGCGCAGACTTACGCGGCGCTGGATTTTGGTTTCTCTGATTCGTCTGCAGGTATGGAGGACTTTGAAACTAACTTCGCTTCGCTACGACTCGATCATTCGTTCGGCCCGCTAGGCGGGAGCATCAGCATGGGCTGGTTCGGTGAGGCTGATATCGTGGATCGATTCAGCTATAGCGGCTCGATATATTTAGAGGCACGCGGGTTTCGCCTGGAAATCCTCGGCGAAGATTGGACGAATCATTTTGATACGTTCGAATACTCAAGGACTATTGTCCCTGAGTCGTCGTTACTCCCGCTCGTGCAGAGCGCTTCGGTAAATTGCGAACTGGATAATACGGCGTATGGTGGTCACTTGAGTTATACGCGCAATGAGTGGTACGTCTATGCTGCCGCTACCAGTTATGACTATTCCCGACCAGATTGTGAATATACCCGTGTGCTCGGCGGCCTTGATCTGCGCAAGCCTCCGGATCTGATGGCGCGTTTTTCCAAGGCATCTTCCCGACGCCTGGCCGTCTTGACGGCGAGTCAGGTCCACAATACCGACGCGGTGTTTCTCGATAACTCTTATTCTGTCGGGCTGTCTTTCAGGTTCGGTGAAAAGAGCCTGACGTTTGATTATTTTCATTCCGAAGAAGTCCTGGAGCAATTCTCCGCGGACACGGTGCTTGGCAGTGTTTTGTTCCCGGTTGGGTATTGGGGAGACCTGAGGGTGCATCTGGGCGCTACTGATCACGATCTTTCCGACACCGTGACATTCATCGGTGTAACGGTCTACTGGTATGTTGACGGTGGAACCTGACTTGCGGCGGAGCCGGCGGCAGGTTCATGCCTGAATTCAAATAACATAATCTGCAAACCCTTCTTTTTCATCCACGTCCGTCAACCGGTTACCGGGTCATGCGTTAGATATCAGGAACCCCGGAAAAAACTGATTGGAGGACGCCATGTACCAGCAAAACCTGCCAGCCTATAAGGGCTGCGGATGGATTCAACGTCTGACCCTGCTGGGCTTGTTGGTAGCCGTCATATGGCTGCTCAATGGCTGTGGCGGTGGTGGAAGTGTTGCCGCCTTATCGGGTAGTGATGATCTCACCGGTGAGGTTATGGTGACGATGACGGATGCGGAAGGCGATTTTTCTACCTATACGGTCGATGTGTCGTCGATCACCCTACAAAAAGACGACGGTTCGATTGTAGAGACTTTACCCAACTCGGTGCAGCTTGATTTTACCCGGTATGTCGATATGACCGAGTTGATCACCGCCGCACAGGTACCGAACGGTAGCTATATCGGTGGTTCGATAACGCTGGATTATTCCAATGCGGATGTGCAGGTAGAGGTTGCCGGCGAGGCTGTGCCGGCGACAGTTACGGATGAGGCGGGCAGTCCGCTGACCCTATACACGCTCGACCTCCGGCTTGAAGATCAGCGCCGGCTGGTGGTCGCGCCCGGGCGTCCGGCATTGTTGAGTGTCGATTTCGACCTGGCCGCTTCGCATGTCGTGGAGACTTCCACGTCCGTGCCAACAGTTACGGCCGCGCCTTTCCTGATGGCGGATATTGAACCGGTCGATGAAAAGGTTCTGCGCGTGCGGGGTCTGTTGATTGAGGTCAATATCGATGAGTCGTATTACACCGTTCGACTGCGCCCCTGGCACCGACCTGACGGCAACTTCGGTCGTGCGCGGGTTAACGTTACCCACAGCACGGAACTCGAAGTCAATGGTGAATCGTATTTGGGCATTGACGGGCTGCGGGCAATGGGGGCGCTGGGCGGCAGCATTCCAACCGTCGCGCACGGTACGCTGGATGTCGCCAACCGCGAATATACGGCCGAGCGGGTTTTGGCAGGTGACAGCGTCCCCGGTGATCGTTTCGATGCTGTGTTCGGTAGCGTCACGGCTCGGGTAGACAACACCCTGATCGTGCGTGGTGCAACAGTCGTGCGGCGTTCTGGCAGCGTCGTATTCAATGATGATGTGACGATTAGTATCAGCGAGAATACATTCGTGAAGAAGCCCGGTCAGTCGGGCATCAATCAGGGTATTGGCGCGATCTCTGTCGGGCAACGGGTGACCGTACTCGGTCAGGTCACGTCTGATCCGGCATTTCCGGGCCTTGAGATGGATGCGTCGGAAGGCCGGATTCACATGCGCTATACACGATTGATCGGGACCGCCCACAGCGTGCTGCCCGGGCAGATTAATATGGAGTTGCTGGGTATTGATCGTCGCCGTGTGAGCCGGTTCGATTTCACCGGTACCGGCATCAGCCCGGAACTGGACGCCGATCCGGCAGACTACGAGGTGTCTACTGACTCGCTGAATCTCGATTTTGTAGTTCCGCAGACGCCGCTACGTGTGATCGGCTTCGTGAACCCGTTCGGCGAGGCGCCGGCAGACTTCGCAGGGCGAACTGTCGTCGATATTGCCATTGCACGGGCCATGCTCGGCGTCGGTTGGGGATCTGCAGGTACGACGGCGCCGTTTGTGCAGATGGACCCGGTCGGCCTGGTCATCGATCTGGATAATCCGGATCTCGGCGAGCGGCATCACATTCGCATCGGTGATCGGCTCATCGACCTGCATGAATTGTCGGCCTCGCCGACGATTGTCGGTAACGCTGAGGGCCAGCGCCGTTTTTCAATTTTGCAGGGTGATCGCGTGCAGATATTTCGTGATTTCGATCGCTTCGTAACAACGTTGAGCGAATTGCTGAACGGTTCGACGGTTATGCGCAGCATGCATGCACAAGGTGCTTATGATGTGCAGACCAATACCATACAGGTGCGTAAGGCCGGTGTTCATCTGCAAACAGCGGATTTTCTCTAGGCATTCCCCCCGTTGACCCGCGGCTAACTGGCTGCGGGTCTTTTTTTTGCCAACGGGGTTTTCACCGCTGCGGTGTGGCCAGGTCGGCGTGCAGGATGTTGCCGGTCAGGCCCTTTGGCTGCGGAGCTAAGGCCGGCAGAATTGCTGCCAGACAGTATTTCTGGCGCCAGGTTTTCCACATAACCTGTGTATAAATCTGTGGATAACGAGTACGGGACAGGCTGAATATTGTGTCGGCCGGGGGATCGATTCATTCTGATTAAAAATTGATCTATTTAATTAATATTCAAGTAAATCAGTTGCTTATAATTTTTTTGTAAGGCATTGCAAGGCAAAAGCGCTCTAAGGTCAAGCCATTATTGAATCCTTGTGTATAACTGGAGGTTTGCAACCGTTCATTTTTCCCGGATCAGTGTCAACCGTTTGACCGGTTGGTCGTTATATAAGGTAGCAGGCGGGTTTTGTGCGGCTGGTCGCTGTCGGTATTAGCGACAGTGTTTTGCATCAGGACTCAACATCACAGGTAACACAGCATATATTATGAGTACATATCTTTTGACAATGACACACAGCGGCCAGGGCCGTGAGCAGGAGGATAGAACGCTGGACCAACGCCGTGCGATGGATCGGTTTTTGTCCGCTGTCGAGCAGCGAGCATTTTGTATCGCCAGGATCGCGGTACGTGATACCGACGATGCGCTGGATATCGTGCAGGATGCGATGATTCGGCTGGTGCGGTCTTACGCCCGGCGGCCGGAAGTGGAGTGGGCACCGATATTCTTTCGGATTTTGCAGAATCGTATCCGCGACCACCAGCGGCATCAGTCAGTTAGACGTCGCGTGCTTGCATGGTTTAGTCGGTCTGATGACGATGAAGCAATCGACCCAATCGCGCAGGCGCCCGACTTGGCGGCAGTACAGCCTGATCATCAACTGGCGCTCGATGATGCGATGAGTGCGTTGGAAGATGCGGTGCATCAGTTACCCGCGCGGCAACAGCAGGCATTCTTGTTGCGGACGGTCGAATGTATGGATGTTGCCTCGACTGCAAAAGCGATGGGTTGTTCGGATGGCAGCGTCAAGACGCATTACTCACGCGCGGTTCGGAGTCTTCGTGCTACGGTAGGGGTGCACTGGGAAGATTGTGCTGGAGAGGGCTGATACGGTGAAGACAGATACGGACAAATTACAGCATGCTGATGAAGAGTTTGCGGCACGGGTTGGCAATGAGCTGCGCAATAGTGTGGACAAACTCGATTCGGCAACGCTGTCCCGCCTGAACCGTGCTCGTCAGACAGCACTGGATACTATCGATCATCCGGCAACCGGAAAAATTTATGGTAACCGGTGGCAATGGTTATCGGTTGCTGCGGCCGCGATGGTGGCAGTCGTCACCGTCAGCTTATGGCAGGGAAGGGTACCCGAGCCGGGTGGCGACATCTCGCTGATGGCCGACGGAATCGTTGTCGATGAGGCAATTGATATCGAGTTGCTGTTTGCCGATGGTGACCTTGCAATGTACGAGGAGCTCGAGTTTTTTATATGGCTGCCCGAAGATGAACTGGAGACTATTGGTTGATGAGTGTGCGCATCATGTTGCACCTGCTCGCCGGAGTTGGTTGTGCCGCCCTGGCGAGTGACGAGCCCGGGTTGCCCGATGAGGAGTTGCTCGAATTTCTCGGCAGCTGGGAGGGTGAGAGTGATGAATGGCAGGAATTTTTCGACAGTTTTCCCTCCATTGTTGACCTTGGTGAGAGGGCATCGGGCGAAAAACGTGATGATCAGGAGAATGGTCGGTGAACTTGAATAACTTGATACGGATTAGCCTGCTGCTGGCACTAGTGGCAGCCGGCACCGTATATGCGGACGACGTTGCGCCGCCGGCCTGGGGCCAGCTCAGCGGCGATCAGCAGCGCGTATTACAACAATTCTCAGCAGATTGGGACACGTTGCCTGCTGAACGGCGCCTGCGCCTGGCGAGCGGAGCGAATCGCTGGCTCAACATGACGCCGAAACAGCGCAAGCAGGCACGCGGACGGTTACGCAAGTGGCAGAAACTTTCACCGGACCAACGACGGCGAGTCAGGCGACAATTCAATAGCTATCACCAGATGTCGTCGGCAGAACAGATCAGGATTAGGAATAATTTTCAGCGCTTTCGCAAGTTACCCCCTGAACGCCGCAAGCAGTTACGGCGGCGCTGGGATAATATGACACCCGAGCAGCGCAATCGTGCGCCCCGGCAAATTCAAAGGCTGAAGCCGCCGCCTTCCGGTGGCAGGTAACCTGCCACGGGTAATCCAAAGTAAACTCTGAATCGGGGTCGCTACCGTTTGCAATATTTCGCAGACAAGTGAAAAAGGCCGAAAACCAGAGTTTTGAACTGTCCCGTTGACGGGGAAGCTTGCAGCCGTAAAAGGCCCTTTCCAAGGGCAAGCGCCATCACAAACCTCTGGAAATGACCTGGCCTGATGCTGACACCAGCAGATAAATCAGGCGCCACTAAGACTGCGCGTGCGTCTATAGGCATCGAGGATATTGCCGACTTTGGTTCTCAAATAAAATATGTCAATCGGCTTAGAGATAAATTCCAGAACATCCAAAGCGTAATTTTGACTGTTAATAATGGTGCTTTGATCTGCTGTGATGATAATGATCGGTGTGTTGTTATTCGGGTTTTCAGGTTCGTTCCTTATCGCCTCTATTGCTTCTGATCCACTCATTACCGGCATCCTGATATCCATCAGGATAAGCGCATATTCGCTCTCTCGGCTTAATTCGAGTGCCTGCGCTCCATCATAAGCACGGACAAATTCAAGTCCGTCTTGTTTTAAACCTATCTCAAGTAGAAGAAGATTGGTTGCTAAATCATCTACAATTAAAATTTTAGTCGCCACTTGCAACACACTAGGTAATCTTTAAAAAATTAAATTCATTTCCGGATTCTTTGCGAGCAGAACTCTGGCGGCATTTTTCAGCATAAAAAGCTCTCTCAATGCATGAATTTATCAAAAAATGCCTGATAAAAAAACATGATTTTCTCCCTCGTTTATCGTGACTCTCGCCGGGTCTTGAATGCGTTGCAGCGGTCAGCTGAAAAAACTTTACACAACGATGCGGATATTAGAAAATATCTCAGCCTGCAAGTTCCATAATTTTGAGGTGCTTTGAGCGGCCAATAAATTGTGTTGTCCGTTGTCTGCCTGGGCATGCTCAAGTTCACCATTGAATCCATAGAGCGAGTAACCGGCATGCCGGTGGTCGTTAATTCAGGAATATTTTAACCACAACGAATAGGCCTTATTATGTATTAGAATAGGCCTTATTATGTATAAATTGTACGTTGCTCCAAATTTAAAAAAATATGCTGCGTGCCGGAAAGCCGTAAACCTGTGTTTGGCATTGCTGGCTTTGTTCAGCTCGCCCCTGGCTTTTGCTCTTGATGAGTCAGAGACCGACAAGTTAACTATTGAACCCATGGGGCGGGTGACTTACAAGTCAGAGGTCGTTAATCAGGAAAATTTCGATCACAATGCAAATGCGCAGGTATTCGACCTGCGCCTGGGTGTCAGGCTCGGCTTCAGGAAATTCTCAGTTCTGCTTGAAGGTGAAGCCGTTGTTGACACGAAACTCGGTGATTTCAACAGCAAGACAAACTCAAAGACCTTGTGGCCTGTGGTTGCGGATCCGGAGTCCGAAGAAATAAATCAGGCGTGGGCTCGCTATGAAAATGAGTTATTTGCACTCAAGTTGGGTCGGCAAAAAATGGACCTGGTTAATGGCAGGTTCATTGGATCGGCGCGTCACCGCTTGAATGAACAAACCTATGACGCTATTCGTGCAACCATAAAACCCGTTGATTTTTTTGCTCTTGACTACGTATTTGTCGATGAAGTGCATACCCCTCTTGGTGATGATAGTCCGAAAGGAGATATAACAGGGAATACACATCTGTTGGCCGCCACCTTTAGTGCGTCAAACAAACACAAATTATCTGGTTATAGCTACCTTATCGAATCTCCCCAGGTGCCAATAAACTCCCTGAGAATTTTCGGCACGAGGTATGAAGGAGTAAAGTGCTTCGGGGAGTTGAACACAAAAATTTCTGTGGAGTACGCACATCAAACAGACTATAAAAATAATCCGGCACATGTTGGTCTCGATTATCTTGCGCTGGAGGCGAAGCTAAAGCTCAAACTTTTCGACCTCAAGGCTGGTTATGCAAAATTAGAAGGTGACGGCGAAGCCGGCTTTCAAACCCCTTACGGACGCAAGCATGGTTTTCAGGGGTTGGCAGATCAGTTCACAAAAACGCCGAAAAACGGCGTCATTGACCACTATCTCACCTTTATCTTGCCATTAAACGTCAAAGCCGGCTCTATCGATCTTAGCTACCATAAATTCAAGGCAGATATTCATGGGGATGCCTATGGGGCAGAATTTGACCTGCGAGGGCGAGCAACTATCTGGCGCTCAATGAAGATTGAGGCGGCAGTTGCTTACTTTAGCGGTAAAAACAGCATGCCCGATGTGACCAAATTCTGGCTGATAGCCAAATGGCCATTCTGAAGACCACCATGAAATATCCTTTTTTATAATTTTCTATTTTACGGTGGTAACTTCCATGCCTGTTAAGAACCAATTGATTTTTCTCATGCTCTCCCTTGTTACGCCGACTGCGTTATCTGCGGAGGCAGAAACATATCTGTTTGGGGTCGTGCCCCAGCAGTCCGCCAGTACTCTTGCCCAGACCTGGGGGCCGCTGTTGTCAGATTTGTCTAAGGAACTTGGGGTAGAGATGCGCTTTAAGACAGCACCGAATATCCCGGAATTTGAAAAACAGTTGGAAGCTGGTGTGTATGATTTTGCCTATATGAATCCTCATCATTTTGTAGTATTCAACAACTCCCCAGGCTATAGGGCGCTGGCAAAGGCAAGGGATAAAAGTATTGTCGGTATTGTCGTCAAACATAAAGCAGCAGATATTTTTAGTCTTGAACAACTCGAAAACAGCACGCTGGCTTTTCCATCACCTGCAGCTTTTGCTGCAAGTGTGCTGCCAAGGGCTGAATTTAAAAAAAGAAATATAAATATTACGCCACGCTATGTGTCTTCTCACGACTCGGTCTATCAGAACGTCGCCAGGGGGCTATTCCCTGCAGGCGGCGGCGTTATTCGAACGCTCCGGGCGGCTGATAAAAAGTTCGCAGACCAATTGGAGATCTTGTGGTTTTCAGAGGGCTACACACCTCATGCCATTGCAGCGCACCCACGTATTAGCGAGTATTTCAGTGGTCGACTGCTCTCGGTTCTGGTTGATCTTGAGAACTCTGATACCGGAAATGAGCATCTGGGACGTTTGAAGATAAAGGGTTGGGAAAGTGCTGAGGATAGCGATTGGGATGATATTCGTGATCTGGGCATTGGGGCACTTCCAACTGCCGACGAAATAGGCAAAAATTAGGATGTGTCTTTTCGATTAAAAACTATCCTTGGCATAGGCCTCATTGAAGCAGTACTGCTGACGCTATTGATTACCACCACGCTGGCTTATTTTAAAGGGGCTAGCCAAAAGCAGCTGAACGATAGAGTAACTACCGCAACAACCCTTTTTGCAACTGCAAGCAAGGATGCGTTGCTTGCATCTGACCTGGCATCACTCGAAAGCATTGTTGATGCCGTGATATCAAATCCTGACATTGTTTTCGCTTCTGTAGTGGATATAGATGGAAGGATGCTGGCACAACGAGGCCAAGACGAAATTTTAATCACACCTGGTGAGATTGCGGCAACAATCCAGGATAAAGATGGCGACATATTTGGTTCTGAAATCGCCATTGAGGTCGCTGGCATTGTTTACGGCAAAGTACAGATCGGTTTTGACAGAAGTCGATTGCGCAGTTTTATGCTCGAAGCAGAACAACGTGCAATTTTTATTGCTGCTGTAGAGATTGTGCTGGTTGCGTTATTTTCCTTCTTTTTGGGAACCTACCTTACGCGTCAGCTGAGCAGGCTGACTGAGGCAACCAATGCCATAGCAGCGGGTGATCTGGGCCATCAGATCCAGGTCAAAGGTAATGATGAAATTGCAGCGACAACAAGAGCTTTTAATCTCATGTCAAAGCAGATTCAGAGCGAAGTCCGGGAACAGCAATTGGCACAGGATCAATTGAGGATTGCGCGAGATGCTGCCGAGGCAGCAAACCGTGCCAAGACGACTTTTTTGGCCAACATGAGTCATGAACTCAGAACGCCGTTAAATTCAATTATAGGTTTTTCACAGATTCTTGAGATAGATAATCCTGAGGATTCGCAAAATCTGCCGATGTATCAAGAAATCCACGCTGCGGGAGACCATCTGCTGGAACTGATCAACCAGTTGCTTGATCTGGCCAGTATCGAGGCGGGAAAAATTAAACTTGACACACAATGTGTTGAATTGTCAGCGCTTGTACTCGAATGTCTACAGCTTATCAAACCGTTGCAAATAAATTATAGTATTGAGTTTGTAAATAATATTCAAAAGGCTGCTTTCGTGTCTGCCGACAAATTACGCCTGAAACAGGTTTTGCTCAATTTGCTCGCTAACGCATTAAAATACAATCGGCCTTCAGGTAAGGTATTTCTTCAAGTGGTGCCGGTGGACAAAAACTTTTTGCGAGTAGATATCAGGGATACCGGCATCGGTATTTCAAAAAAGCAGCAAAGCAATTTATTCATACCTTTTGGTCGCTTGAATGAGCACAAGCATTCAGTGGATGGCTCAGGTGTTGGCCTTGTTATCTCAAAAGAATTAATTGAATTAATGGGCGGGCGTATTGGTGTTGAAAGTTACCCTGATCAAGGCAGTACTTTCTGGGTAACCTTGCCTTTGGCCGAGAAACCGAACCTGGCGATGGAAGTGACCTGAGCATCTCTTGCGTGATGATTGAATCCTCTATTTGAAGATACAAAGGAAGTTAACTGAAAAAAATGTATGACTCCAAAATACTGGTGCTGGACGATGATGATGATATCCGTGAAGAGGTTTGCGAGGCACTGGAATTAGAAGGCTTTTCGGCGCTGGGGGCAGCCAGTGGGGCTGAATTGCGAAAAATGGTGCTAGAGCATGATGTCGCACTTTTTATACTGGATCTGGTGCTGCCTGGAGAAAACGGGCTCGCCATTGCAAAATCTATCCGCGATGAGTCTGACGTCGGCATCATCATCGTAACCGGCAGGTCGGGGGAAGCCGATAAAGTTGTCGGTTTGGAGTTGGGTGCCGACGACTATGTCACCAAACCGTTTAGTCCAAGGGAACTGCTTGCCCGGGTTAAAAGTGTGTTGCGCCGTACCAGCCGTATGCATCAACCGACTGATGATACTGTTCCGGAGGTCGGGTCTCAGGTTGTGCGATTCGACGGCTGGGAACTCAATTTGAATACCCGAGAATTAAGCGCACCAGATGGGTCTAACATCCATCTTACAACAGCAGAATTCAAACTGCTTAGTACATTCTCCGGTTCACCTAGACGGGTACTCTCGCGTGATTTTTTACTTGATCGAGTGTACGGCATGGATTGGGTCGGACATGATCGTGGCATCGATGGGCTGGTCAGCCGTCTTCGTAGTAAAATGAGGAGTGTAGACCCTGAATTTGCACGGACTTTCATCAAATCTGTGCGCGGTGTCGGGTATATGTTTACCAGTGCTGTGCGCCGGTAGGTGTTAAATCGCACAGTCATTCATCGACGAGAAATATTTATAATTCAGCCTGCGCAACCCAACGACTCAAATGGTTTTTTTGAATAGGTCAGACAGTACTAGGACATGGTCTCTCGAACTTGATCTAACAAGAGATCTATATTTATGGGTTTGCGTAGTATGCACTTCAAGTGCTTCAACGCTTCATTCTGGTTCTCTGAAGCGAGGTCAATATGTCCCGAGATGACAATGAAACTGATGTCGTGTTTATTCATTCCTTTGACGGAGTGAATCAAATCAGTCCCGCTTTTACCGGGCATTCTCAGATCGGTAATGATCAAACGGATACTATCTTGATCAGACACCACCGCCAGGGCGCTATCGACGTCAACAACCCCTATAGCCTCAAATCCTTCGAATTCAAGCGCTTCAACTATCTCCTGCACAATTAATTCTTCATCATCTACGACGAGTATCGTGTGCTGTGGTTCCTGTCCACCGGGCAAAGTGATCGTCTCCCGCTAGTAAAGCTTAGGTTGTGGTGTGATGCCTGCATTCGGTTGATTCCCACGGATACAAACCTGTTTCTGTATCTTATGGTCTGTCATAAGGCTCCTGGCGGTTATCACGGAAGGCAATTTCCAATTCAGATCAGGTGATTAATAACAAGGGCAGCAAGATCGTGAAACAAGCGCTTTTATTAACATTTGTTGCGTCGATACTACCGCCCATTTCCTGAATGATGCCGTAGCTTACGGACAATCCGAGACCCGTCCCCAAACCCATTTCTTTGGTAGTGAAAAAGGGTTCGAACAGGCGATCAATTGCTATAGTGTCTATGCCTCCACCGTTATCCTCAAGGGTTATGCGGGCATGATCATCGGTTGCGTCCAACTTGATCAAAATACGTTTCTCACCCGTTGTATTCGAGTTAATCGCGTCACGGGCATTTGTAAGCAGATTGATCAGCACCTGCTCCAGTTGTATCTGGTGGCCTTTGACCCAAAGTGGCGTGTCAATCGTTTCAACTAGTACATTGATCTCTGCCAGCCTTAATTGTTCGCCAATCAGACCTAACGCACCATGAATAGCCAGCTTCGGTTGGATCGGCGCTGGCGCTTCGTCAGCGTTCCTGCCAAACATTCGCATATGGTTAATAATCGTGGCGGCGCGCTCTGTTTGCTCACTGATACGCTTTAGCTTGTCACGCAGATAGTTCGCCTCCATGGGCAATTTATCCATGCGTTTTAATGTGTTCCCTGCAGCCATACGTATCACATTGAGGGGCTGGTTTAACTCGTGTGCAACACTCGTCGCCATTTCGCCAAGTGTGGCCAGCTTGTCTGTCTGAATTGCCTTTAATGATTCGGATTTTTGAACTGCTTGTTGTTGAGAGATACAGACAATATCTGTTGACTCAGACTGCAGGTTATACCGTGGGTATACATTTGCCTTCAGCCTTACATTTTTACCTGATTTAGTCAGCAGTACCAAATCAAAAAACGGCATGAAAATTCCTTGTGCAGCTTGGTCGAGAATCTTGCGGAGTCTTATGGTTTCATTGCCGCGGGTGAAGTGGTCGATCAGATTTTTTGTCTGCGCTGAGGATTCTTTGTGACCTGTGGCATCTTCCATGGCCGCATTCCATTCTATGATTGTACCCTGCTCATCGATCACGAAAACAGGTGCGGACGTTGTTTTGATGAACTCCTGATATTGTTTCTGGAGATTTTTTTGGGGTTGGCTAAATTCCTCTTGTTGCGTGATGTGGTGTCCGATGCAGAGAATATGTTGTTCATCAGGCCCGGCGTGGCAGGTTATCTTCAATTTTTCAGGCCGGGCGGATTCACCTTTGTGCAAAAGATTGAGTTCCGATAGCTCTAGACGTAATAAGGTGCTGACGTTGATTGGTTCACGAATAGAAATGTTTTTAATCGAATGCAGGGCGGTATCAATGGGTATGCCAGTGAAGTCAGATGAATCAACGTCCAGTAACTTTGCGATTGCCGCATTCCAGTGTGTGATGACGCCTGATGTATCCAGCATAAACATCGGAATATCCGCATCTGAGAATAATTCCGATAAATAGTCGTTGTGCATGGCGCATTTGTTCCGGGTCAGGTGGATAAGTGCAGTGTGCTTGTTCTTACCGTATAAGAGGTTGGTGTTGATTGTGTTAATAATACGACATTTAGCAACGCATCAGTTTGGCCTGCTTTTTATTTATGCAGAAAGCTCTTAAGAAGCGGCTTGGAGTTGTCAAGCTCAGGGTGTCTGCTGACGGATTCGTCCACCGGTTTTTCCTGACAAGCTTCGAATATTTTGGCTATGGTGTTATCCAATGTTTTTACCAAAGCAAGTAATGAGGGGTCAAAATGCCTGGGTTCGGTTCGCCCATCCCCCTCAAGTATGATCTTCATCGCCATATCGTGGTCGAAGGCCTCTTTGTATGGTCTGGCTGAGCGAAGGGCATCGTAGACATCCGCAATTGCTGTAATGCGTGCCTCTAAGGGAATGCTGGTGCCGGAAAACCCATACGGGTAACCCGATCCGTCCCATCGTTCATGGTGCGATAGGGCGATATTGGACGCACATTGCAATATGGGGTTGGTGCTTCTCTGAGTAATCTTATAGCCGATTTGGCTGTGGGTTTTCATGATCTCAGCCTCTGCCGGGTCAAGTTTTCCTGGCTTGAGCAAAATTGAGTCTGCAATGCCGATTTTCCCGATATCGTGTAATGGTGCAGCCCGGCTTATCAATGCGAGTTGTTTTGAATCACATCCCAGCCCATTGGCAATCAGTTCAGAATAAGCACCAATTCTCGCAACATGTTCCCCTGTCTCGGGGTCTTTGTAGTCTGCCGCAAGGTTGAGGCTAGTCAGGGAGTCGATGTGGAATTGTTCGAGTCTCTCCTCCATAGAGGTTAGGATGCGGTTCTTATCCGCGACCTGCTGGTTTAATCTCGCAACCTTGATGTGAGAATCCTGCCGCTTTGATTTGTCGGTTTGCTGCTGTATCAGCCTGTTTTGGAGTTTATGAACAGACGTGATGAGTTCATCGGGGTCGACAGGCTTCAGCAAAAAATCTACGATGCCATTTCGCATGGCCTCAACTGCATCGTCTAATTCACCATGGCCCGTCAATATGACGAATTCTGCCATAAGGTCTTGTGGGTTAAGAGTTTGACAGAATTTCACAAAATCCAAACCATTGCGACCAGGGAGATTGATATCTATCACGCCTAGTTTTACTAGTGGGTCGTTGGATATAATATCAATTGCCTGTGACACGTTCCCACAAGAGACTGTCTCGAATCCCTGCATCTCGAGCGTATCCTGAACCTCTATACGGATTTCCGGAGAGTCATCGAGAATCAGAACTTTGTACCGGTCGGCCAGATTCAGGTCAGACTGATCATTACAGGATTCGCGTTGTTCAGCGAAATTGTCTGATTCGGATGAGGTGTTTTTTAGCCTTAGCTCTTGCGCTGTCATTCTTTTGTCATGTTCCGTGTGTTCTTACTGATCGAATGATGCTGCTATCTCTTTGCATCCTGATTGCTGGTCTGCGCTTGATATTAGTATCGGCTTTTATGCTATCTGCCTCTAAGCGCCTGCAGTTCAATCTGAAAGCTGATGCGTATCTGAATTCAATCCTTAATAAGCGCGACTTGGATTGCGTCGTGCAATTCTTCAACAACTAAAGGTTTGCTAATGACCTCATCCATACCCGCATCGAGGCAACGCTGGATGTCATCCGTAAAAACGTAGCCAGTGAACCCCACGATAGGTATTTTGGATCTTGCATCTATGCGATTACGTATGTGCCTGGTTGCAGTGAGTCCATCCATCACCGGCATAGATACATCCATCAGAATCAGATCGTAATTTTGTTTTACGATTGCCTGGAGTGCATCATTACCATTTTCGGTTATATCAATTTGGCAGCCAAATCTTTCAAGCATCTTTGTTGCTACCATTTGGTTGGCTGCGTTGTCTTCTGCCAATAGAATCCTTGGTGATTGATTCAATTTGGTTTTGATTTCATCGAGATTGTTCAATTTCTTCAGGCTGTCTGAAGAGGGAGAATCAAGAAGCAACGGTAAAGCACACCAAAATTTTGAGCCGACATCAGGCTCACTTTCTAAACCGAACTGGCCTTTCATGCTTGTGACAAGTTTTTTGAAAATAGACAGTCCTAAGCCGGTTACTTCATCTTTTGTGTCGTCATCAAGTGCCAATGTGATGAATTCAGTGAAAATGCGCTCTTGATCCTCTGGGGCAATCCCAAGGCCCGTGTCACTTACGGTCAATTTTATCAAAATTTCTTGTTCCTCAGTCAGGCGCAGTTTTTGAAGCCTATCAAGGGAGATTGTGATTTCACCTTCGTGCGTGTATTCGATGGCGTTGATAATTAAGATGTTGAGGAGTTGATGAATTTTATTGACGTCACCAACCACCTGATTTTCAGCGGGAGGCAAGCTAATATCGTGTTTAAGACGCAACCCTTTTCGCTTTGCTATCGGTCGTGCGGTCTCGCATGCGTTTTCGATAAGTTCAGAAATATTGAAAGATGTTTCGTTAATTGTTATCTCGGCTTCATTCTCCAAAGTTGCCCAATCAATAGCATTTGTTACCAAGCAAGTCAGTTTGTCCGCTATGCTAAAGGTAACGTCAAGGCAGGCCGATTCTGTTTTATTTGTCTTTGGATCACGCAACAAGTCAAGTGACGCTAACAGTTTATCTAACAGGAGGCTTGATTTCTTGCTGACCATGGCTAGAAAACGTACTTTTTCTTTACGCTCTGACTCAGCTTCATCGCGTGCAATACTGAGAAGTCGTTGTGCTTCTTCTAACTCGAGAACGCGTTTGGTGACCATCAGGTCACTTGCCTCCAGCGCCTCTTCCACAATTTTTTTCTCGGTGATATCGTGTATGGCACCGAATACAATGGGAGCCCCGTGGTGGGGGTCGTAGGTGATCACAGCAAAGCTGTCTAGCCAGCGTATTGCGCCGCTCTTCCGTCTGATTCGGTGTTGTAACCTGGTGGCATGCCCAATGCCTGTTTTGTTGTCGACTTTTTTTCGATAAAAGCTGGCAAATTCTTGTCTATCATCCTCATGCAGTATGCTGATAAACACATCAAGAGCTGGCGGTGTGCTTTCCGGGTCTAATTCAAGCACCCTGTAAAAGCCTTCTGACCATGTTGTCAATTTTCTTTCTAAATCCACCGTAAAGGTGCCAAACCCGCCCACTCCTTGTGCGCAGCTTAATTCATTGTTTTTGATGAATAATTGATGCTCAAGTTTATTGTTGGCTTCATCAAGGCGTTTTCTAGTGCTATGCAACAGTGCTTCAGCCCGTTCTCTGGCCGCACTTTGGCATTCTACTTGAACCTGCAGAGCTTCTAAGCTGTTGAGAGTTTTCTCGCCTTCTGTTTCGGCATTCATGGCTTTTGCCCTCTTAGGTATTTTGCCTATTGGTCCCGGTTCAATCCTGGGGGTGCTGCAGCGGTGTTTATGGCTCCACAATCCCAAAAGCGGGCCAAATACCGTCGCGATCAGCACACAGGTTAGCCTATCTTTCTTGCGGGTTTAGCTACGGTTTGTGTAAATTTATGTGAAAGAAGCTGCGGTTTGTATGAATTTATGTCAAAGATGATGGTGTTATTAATTTCTGCCAATATCCTCCTGCAATTACATATTCTCTCTCAGTTTGAATTGCATTAGATCTAATTGCCTATGATCGGCAAAAACATAGTGATGCAATCAGGAGCCTTGTAATTTTTTGAATTTCAAATGATAAGCTCCGAATTCTTGCCTGCGGTAATTAATCTTTCTTAGGGAAAACACCCCGTCCCGCTGATACCCGTGTCAACGTTATGGTTGCAGTCTGTGCAAATAGAGGTGTGTGATCACAAACAGGCGCTGATGTCAATTTCTCTGCAGAGGTTGTGCAAGATAGAATTATCAATTCAGTTGCTCTTTTTGTCCATTGCCATACTGCAGGTCTATGTTAAGCTCCCGCGAATTATCAAGCTGTTGCTTATATATACCTGAGGGGAAGCGGAAGTGAAAACGATGAATTTGATGTCGGGCTACTTGTTACTGTGGGTTGTCGTACTCGCCCTGTTCTTTGGTGCATCTGCCAGTCTTGCAGCTGATGACGGTGCGCAAACAGGTGTTGGCATAGAAGAAATGACGGTGACCGCGCGTAAGACCGAAGAGAATTTGCAGACTACGCCGATTTCCATCGCCGCATTTTCCGGGGACGGACTCGAGGATCGGGGTATGACGGATGTCGGGCAGATTGCTCCGTTCGTACCTAACCTGTCCTTTCAGAACAACCCGAGCTTCGGCGGTGCCGGCAATGCGGCGGCTATTTATATTCGCGGCATCGGTCAGAAAGAATTTTTGCCGACGACTGAGCCCGGTGTCGGTTTGTACATCGATGAAGTGTATGTGGCGCGGTCGGTCGGCGGTATTCTCGACCTGATCGACATAGAACGAGTTGAAGTCCTGCGTGGGCCGCAGGGCACATTGTTCGGTCGCAACACGAACGGTGGGGCGATCAATATTACGACCAGGAAACCCCGTGATGAATTCGAGGGTAACGTGTCGGCGACATACGGCACGGATAGCCGTGTCGACCTAAAGGGTTCGATAAATTTACCGATCACGGATAACCTGTTCGGTCGCTTCACGTTGCTGTCCAGGACTCAGGACGGATACGTCGAACGCGATGACGGCATTGATCTCGGCGATGCCGATACAATCGGTGGTCGGGCCTCTTTTCTGTGGGAAGCAACTGATTCACTTGAAATTACTCTGACGGGCGAATATACCCAGGAAGATGTCAACGGTCCGGCGTTGACGTTGATCGGCATAAACTATGGTCTGCCGATCGATCCCGACACGCCGCCAATGGCGACCATACACAACGTTGGTGCCAACATGGCTGCCGGCGGCCCGGCAATCCCCTGTGCAATTCCGCCAGCACCCCTTAACCTCGCTGTGCCAGGCTGCTATGACGACCGGTTTGTTTATGGCGAGAATGCAGAGCGCAACTCCGGCACGGCGCCGGCGTTCTCGGAGACCGATATTTTTGGCACAAACCTGAATATTGTCTGGGAGATTAACGATGCGCTGACTTTAAAGTCGATTTCCGCCTATCGCGACCTCGATTCTCAGTTCGCTCGTGACGGCGATCATTCACCCCACCGGATTTCACAGTTCGGTGACGACCTTCAGCAGGACCAGTTCACGCAGGAAGTCCAGTTGCTTGGCGACTCTTTCTCCAACCGGTTGAAGTGGATCGTCGGACTCTATTACTTCACCGAAGACGGCAATAACGTCAACGAACTTGATTTCACCGTATCACGCTTCCGCAGCGGTGGCGCGTTTGACAACGAAAGCATTGCAGCGTTTGCTCAGGGCACCTTTGATGAGCCCTCCATCGGCCTGCACATCACGGCGGGCCTGCGCTGGACCGATGAGACAAAAAAATTCACCCCGGATCAGGTCATTCATCAAAACTACTTCGCCGGCTCTGGCCACCCGCAACTCGATGCGCCGTTCATGCAGGCCGGGCAACGGATTCTGCCGATGGTAGAGAAGGAACTGGGTTTCAAAGAGTGGGATCCATACCTGAATGTGTCTTTTGATCTCACCGAGCAGACGATGGTGTATGTCAGCTATTCGGAAGGCTTTAAGTCAGGCGGCTTTACGCAGCGTGTTTTCCCGCCGATTGTCGCGCCTTTCACGGCACCACCCGGAACGCCGGACATCGACCTGATCCCCACCTTCGAACCCGAGTACGTCAAAGTCTATGAACTCGGCGCCAAGCACACCGGGTTTGATAACCGGTTGCGTCTGAACGCAGCGATTTTCCTCACCGACTACACGGATATGCAGGTTCAGACCTTTACCAGTGTCGCGCCAATCACCAAGAATGCCGCAGAGGCGACCATTCAGGGCTTCGAGCTCGAGGCACAGATCGTGCCTGTCGAATCATGGTTTCTCGAGGCCGGTATTGGTTATCTCGATGCCGAGTATGACAGCATTGATTACGCGACCACCTTTATCAACGAGAGCAACGAACTGGATCGTGTTTCGGACTGGTCGCTGAGTGCGGCGACGTTCTATGAAATCGTAATCGGCAGCAACGGCACGGTTACGCCGCGACTCGAATGGTCTTATCGTTCGGAATTTGATAACGATGCCTTTAATACTGTGCAGATCCATCAGGATGATTATCACCTGCTGAATGCCAATGTCGCATGGCGAAACGGTGACGAGAATATCTCCGTCATTGCCGGCGTCTCAAACCTGACGGATGAGAACTACCTGATCACCGGTATCATCGGTGATGCGTTTCAGTCATACGAAGGTTTGTACGATCGCGGCCGGCAGTGGTATCTGACTGCAAATTATGGCTTTTAGGTAACGGAAGATGTGGGTGCCGGTGATGGAATTGTCACCGGCATCCGCGTTGCATAAGGGCCGGAACATCCATCCCCGCTATCCATTAGCGCACCTGCCAACCCAGTCTGCGCGCACTTCCTGCGGTTGAACCAATTCATCAAGTCAGTCGCTTGTTTCGCCCTTCGCGTTGCGGCGATTCGTGCTACGCTCAAATGTCAGCAGTGCTTTAGTTTGTGCAGTTGATCACTGGAGAGCCACAAGATGTATCCAGCACCGTTTCACTATCATCGGGTCGATTCACTGCAAGATGCAATTTCGCGCCTGGCTGAGCTGGGTGATTCGGCACGGGCCCTGGCCGGCGGGCAGACCCTGCTGGTCTGGATGAAACTACGCTTTGATGAGCCCCGGCACCTGGTTGATTTGAGCCGGATACCCGGTCTGTCTGATATCAGGCTGGAAGGTGACGAAGTGTGTATCGGAGCGCTGGCTACCCATGCAGAGATCACAAAATCAGCTGTGGCCGCGGCAATACCGAGCGTTTACGATTGCGGATCAGGAATTGCAGATGGCCAGATACGCAGTCGCGGAACCATAGGCGGTGCGCTGGGTTCGGCTGATCCCAGTTGTGACTGGCCGGTGCTGTTGCATACGCTCGACGCAGTGCTCACCTGTACCGGCCCGGAAGGTACGCGCAGCATTCCGGTATCCGAACTGGTCGAAGATATCTATACGACTATTCTGCAGCCGGCCGAATTGATTACCGGGATCCGCTTCAGGATGCCGCCCGAGAACAGCGCTGGCGCCTATTGTGGTTTCAAGCGCTGTGCGCCGGCCTACCCGACAGCCTCCGTTGCTGTACAGCTTACGCTGGAGGATGATATCTGTAGCGAGGTGCGCATCGCACTGGGGTCGGCTGGCCTGACTACCGTTACCAGCAAAGAGGCCGAGAACATTCTGCGCGGTAGTCGCTTGACCGAGGCCAACATAGATAAAGCTGCACAAGCTATCGTTGCCGCCGCAGAACCGGTACCCGACCAGCGTGGCGCAGAGGATTTCAAACGGGCTGTACTACATAGCCTGGTCAAACGTGCCGTGGACATCGCCATGCGCCGCTGCCAGGGAGAAACAATCGGGGTGCATCGCGAATATGTCTGAAGTCATTGAGAAAGTATCAATCCGGATAACGATTAATGGACAGAGTTACCGGCGCAAGGTTGAACCACGCCTGCTGCTGGTGCAGTTCATCAGGGAAGAACTTGGGCTCACCGGTACGCATGTAGGCTGTGATGTGACCTATTGCGGTGCGTGTACAGTGCTGGTTGATGACAAACCGACCAAATCCTGCACCCTATTGGCCGTTCAGGCAGACGGTTGCGAGATACTCACTGTGGAAGGTCTCGAGCAGGATGGCGAACTGCATCCGCTGCAAAAGGCTTTCTCCGAAAACCATGGACTGCAATGCGGTTACTGCACACCGGGCATGCTGATGTCGTCCATGGCGTTACTGGCGGAGAAACCGGATCCCAGCCCGGCTGAGATTCGCAAGGGAATCAGCGGCAACCTTTGCCGGTGTACCGGTTACAACAATATCATCAAATCCATTCAGGCCGCGGCCAGGGAGATGGCCGGGTGAATGCCGCATAAATAAATAAGGACGGTTGATTTTGGCAATACTATTTGAAGGTGAGTTTGAAATAACTCGCTCCCGCGAGGAAACATTCGCATTTCTGGCTGATACGCAGAAATTTGCGCCGTGTTTGCCGACGTTCGAATCACTGGAAATGGAAGACGACGAGTCGGCGACGGTCAAAATCAAAATCGGCATTGGCAAGATCCGCGGTATTGCCACGATCAACCTGGTGCTCGAGGAAAGTGAGTCACCCACCCGAGCACGTTACAGCGGGAAAGGTTCGGTGATGGGCAGTGCCTTTAACCTCATTGCAGGTTTTGATCTCGAAGAAATCAATGGCGGCACACTGGTCAAATGGAGCGGTGAACTCAAGATGTTCGGCAAACTCGTTGCCTTGGCGGGCGGGCTGATCAAGCCAATCGCAAAAAAGGACATCAAGCGGCTCATCGATGCATTACAAAAAGCGCTGGATCCGGGGCCGGGCGGGCAAGCCGCAGGCTAGACCGCAGCCGGTTGTTGCATGTAAGGAAAATACTATGAGCTGGATAGGCAAATCACCTGAGCGGAAAGAAGACCAGCGGCTGATCAGGGGGCGCGGCTTGTTTGTCGATGACAAGCAGAGCTACGGTCTGCTTCACCTGCATCTGGTCAGGTCTCCCTATGCCCATGCACAAATACTGAGTATCGATGTTGCCGCTGCAGAGGCGTTGCCGGGCGTCATTTGTACGCTAACCGGCGCCGAAGTCAAAGATTTGATGCCCGAGTCATTCATGGAACTCGGTCCCGAACCGGCGGCAAGTATCCGCGACTATCCACTGGCGGTGGGCAAGGCAATCTTTCAGGGCGAACCGGTCGCCGCGGTGGTTGCGGAAACTCCGGCTCTGGCTGCCGATGGAGGCGCGCTGATTGAGGTTGATTACGACATGCTCGATGCTGTCGTCACGGCCGAACAGGCACTGGAGGACAAAGATATCCTGCACGAATCGGCAGGCACGAACCAGACCTGGCAGGGCGTTTATGAGTATGGCGAAGTCGACAAAGCATTCGCTGAGGCTGCTACCGTCGTCGCGATAGATCGGCTGCATTTTCACCGGTTTGCCAGTACGCCGGTGGAGAACAACGCAGTGGTTGCCGAATGGCTGCCCCACGGCGACCTGAATTTCTTTTGTAACAACTCGTTCGTTGGGTTTGCCCAGCAACTGCTGGCCCCCGCGCTCGGCATCAGCGTTGATCAGATGCATATCAAGACCCATGATATCGGCGGCAGCTTCGGCAACAAAATTTCCAATTACACGCAGATGGCGATCGCCGCCCTGGCATCGCGTAAAACCGGCGGTCGGTCGGTTAAATGGGTTGAAACCCGCACCGAGCACCTGCTGTCGAGTGGTCACGGTAATGAGCGAACATTTCTGGATACCGAAGTGGCGCTCGACAAGAATGGGGTCATCACGGCAGTCAGATCGCGGCACATCGATGATTGCGGCGCCTATCCGCGATATGAGCCGCTGGGTTGTGTCATCTGGTCGCAGGTTTTACCGGCAACTTATGGGGTCCGGAATTTCCGGATTGATTTCTCCCAGGCGGTCACCAACAAGTGCCCCGCTGTTCCAAACCGCGGTTACTCGCGCATGCAGCACCTGTGGTTCATGGAACGAATTATTGATATCTGTGCGCATGAACTCGATATCCCCGCCGATGAAATGCGCCTGAAGAACTACATTACCGAGTTTCCGTATACGACACCCAACGGTTGTGTTTATGACTCCGGCAATTATCCGGCGATGCTTGAAAAGGCCAAGGAACTGATCGGCTGGGATGACTGGAAAAAGAAACAGGCTGACGCACGCGGTGAGGGCCGGTTGCTGGGCATCGGTATCGGCACGACACTGGATTCCGGCACCAACAACTTCGGCCAGGCTCGGATCATGAACCCGCATTTGCCGTTTTCAGGCAACTCCGAAGTTGCCACGATTAGAATCGATCTGCAGGGGTCGGTGATTGTGACCCTCGGCTCCGGTCCGTCGGGCCAAAGCCATGAAACGACGGCCTCACAGGTGGTTGCCGAGGAACTCGGCATCAGTCCGGACCTGGTTCGTGTGCGCAGCGGATTCGATACCGGGTGGAATACCTTCGTGGGTCATTCCGGCAGCTACGCAAGTCAGTTCGCGGTCACCGGTTTGTCCGCCGTCCACGGCGCCTGCGAAAAGCTCAAAGCCGAGATGCGCCGCCTCGCAGCCTTCATACTCGAAGCCAGTGAAGAGGACCTGGAATTCGGTATTGGTGACGAAGGTCCGCAACTCAGCGTCAAAGGTACCGATCAGGCTGTCAATTACTGGTACATGGGCAACCTCGTCAATAATGACAACGCAGTGTTGGCCGGAGAACTCGGCGATGTAACGCTTAATATTCGTCACGTTTATCGGCCGCCGTTCACGGTCCCGGATACCGAGCGCAAATACGGCAATCTCACGCTGACCTATGCAGCCCAATTGCATATTGCCGTAATCGAAATCGATCGGGCTTTCGGTCATCCAAAAATTCTTGCTTATGCTGCAGTCGATGATTGCGGAACCGTCATCAATCCCAAGATTGTCGGTGGCCAGGTGCATGGAGCAACGGCACATGGTATTGGTGCGGCCATAATGGAAATTTTTCAATACGATGAGACCGGCAATCTGCTGACTTCATCGTTCAGCGACTATTGTCCGATCACCTCGATGAATATGCCCGATGTCCAATACGGGAGCATTCAGACGCCTTCACCTTTCAGTTATAACGGCGCCAAGGGCATGGGCGAAGGTGGCGGTGCCCCGCTGCATACGGTCTCCGCCGCCATCCAGGATGCGTTGTACGGCGAGGGGGTTATCGTCAGGGAGTCCCATCACTCGGCCAATTCGGTATTTGCTCTTCTGCGGGACAGCGACGAGTCGACCGGGGTGCAGGTCGAGACACGCCAGTAATCCGGTCTGGCGGATAATTTCGACGTCATCATTGTTGCGGCGACACAACATCTGGCGGGTTTGCTAATTACTCCGGTTCCCGGTTTGCCCGGAAGCTAAAGGGGGCGGCAGATCCGTGTATTAAGTCAAGTTCTTTTCTCGTAGAGTATGTTGTGTATTACCAAATATATTGTAACGTTGAGAGTATTGCGTACTGTAATAAGTTCGTTCGATCACAAAGGGGAATAGTATGTTTAATATGTGCCATGCACCAAGACAGTTCATTCCTGGCCTCCTTAAGAGCCTCATAGCCGGAGCCGTATCCTTTTCTGTTTTGTTACCGCTGCAGGCAGCTGTGCTGGAAGAATTGACCATTACTGCGCAGAAGCGTGAACAGGATGCTCAGGATGTGGGTATTGCGATCACGGCTTTCAGCGGTGATCAGATGAGAGCCCTGGGTGTAGAGGATAGTTTTGATATTGCCGCATTCTCACCAGGCGTTCATATCAGCGGCAACATTGCGGGTCAGAATACCCAGTTCTCCATTCGTGGTGTTACCCAGAATGATTTTAATGACGTGATCGAAGCGCCGAATGCTGTTTATCTTGATGAGGGATATATTGCTATTGCCCAGGGACAATCCTTCGCGGTGTTTGATATTGATCGAGTGGAAATTTTGAAAGGCCCCCAGGGGACGCTTTACGGGCGCAATGCAACCGGTGGTCTGGTTCATTTTGTCAGCAGAAAGCCGACTTTTGAAGGTTCCGAAGGTTTTCTGGATCTGACTTTAGGGACGTTCGATACCTCTGCTGATGCGAATCAATTCCGGATCGAAGCTGCGTTGGGTGGTCCGTTGAGCGAGACCGTCGCCGGTCGGGTTGCCTTCATGTACAACGATCAGGATGGCTATCTTGATAATCTGTACCCGCTGAGTGCAGCCGGTGCGGCTCCCGGAGTGGGTGCCGGTGCTGATATGGGTGACGATGAAACCCTGGGCTTGCGTGGCACGTTGTTATTCGAACCCAGCGAGGCATTGAGCGTAACGCTCTCGGCGAATATGGTGAATACAGATGTCGCTACCGGGCCCTATCAGTCGAAGCCAACCATCGGCATTTATAATGCCAGTGGTGAGTTGACCAATACGGTCGATGTTACGCCGGGAGAAACCCGGCGAACTATTTGTGCCGACGGCACGGACTGTGGATCGGACCAGGACGACAATGGTGTTACCGACGATTTTTTCAATAATACAACGGGATTATTTGGTGGTGACGGTCTGATAGACGTCGGCCGCCCGCCTGGTGCGGATTTCTTTGGCTATATTGATCCGGACGGTGATGATTTCAAGACTTCCGGAGACTTTGCCTTTGCAGATTCCGGTGAGATGGATACCATGGGCTTGACGGCGAAGGTCGAATATGACCTGAGTGATTCGATAAAGCTGACTTCGGTTTCGGATTATAAAGACTATGAAAAATTGATTTTCATTGACGTGGACTCGGCTCCCGCTAACTATCTTGCCAATTATGCCGGCGTTGACGCGCAGACTTTTTCGCAGGAACTACGTTTGAACGGTGAAGGCGATAACAGTCGTTGGGTACTGGGGGTTTATTACCTTAATATCGACACGGAATCGGATAATGGCCTGAAAATATCGCAAGGCGGGGTTGCCGGTCCTGCGCAGGATGTTGGCACCGATGCCACGCTGGAGACTGATTCCTACTCGGTGTTTGGTCAGTATGAGTTTGATCTCAGTGACCGGGTTACCCTGATCAGCGGACTGCGGTTGATGAAGGAAGAAAAAGACTTTGTCATGGATGCCGGGTTGTATTTTGCCAGTACGGATCCACGCACCATTCACATTGGGGATAAATTTTTGCCACCGCTTCCAGGTGGTCTCAGCACTTCCATCACTACAGATTCATCGGATAACTTGTGGGCGGGTAAATTACAAATCGATTACAAGCCCAACGATGATCTTCTGCTTTATGCGGGTGTGAACCGGGGTGTCAAAGCCGGAAGTTTCAACGCACCTTTGCTTGGTTCTTATATTTCATTGTTATTCGCCGAAGGAAATGACGGCATACCTTACCAAGAGGAAGAATTGCTGAGCTTCGAAGGTGGCTTTAAAGCCACCCTGTTTGAGGGCACTACTCGCCTGAACGGCTCTGTTTTCTACTATGATTACAGTGATTATCAGGCCTTCCTGTTTACCGGTATTGGCGGTGTTGTGATTAATGCAGATGCTGACAACGTGGGAATAGAGCTGGAGTTGCAGACATCTCCGTTTGACGGGTTTGATGGTTTGTTGAGCGTTAGCTGGTTTGATGCAACCGTGAAGGATGTTCCTCTCGTCATCGGCTCCAATGAAACGCGCGATGTTGATCCAACCTATGCTCCTGAATTCCAGGTGACAGCAATAGCGCGTTATGAATGGCCGATGTGGACGGGTATGTTGAATGTCATGGGTGATGTCAGCTTTTCAGACGAGTTTTACTATAACCTGAGGAATTTCGATGCGGACAAGTTTGATTCCTATGTGATGGTGAATCTGGGTTTGGGCTGGACTAGCGCAGACGGTCTTTGGCAGACCGGGTTCAAGATTAATAACGCTACAGATGAACGGGCTGGCATCCAGGGATTTAATATCGCCACGGGCTGTGGTTGTAACGAAGTTTCATATCGTGCGCCGCGCTGGTATGGAGTGAACGTCAAGTTCTCTTTCTAGACAAACTGCGCTGGCAATAAACCAGAGTGAAGAAAATGCCTCGTCACTTACTGGCGAGGCATTTTTTTGTGCCGTTGTCACTCATAGTGAGTCAAAATTATCCCGCAGATATGCGGCGCTCATCATCGATGTTGCGTGTAACGTAAAGGTAGGATTGGCGGCAGATGAGGTCGGGAATACGCCGGCACCGCCGATGAACAGGTTGTCGATATCGTGGGTTTGCGAATATTTATTGGTCACCGATTCATCGGATCGTTTGCCCATGATCGTGCCGCCCATGATGTGCTGAGCACCCTGAGGGCTGTTCCAGATTTCCTTAGCTCCTGCAGCGGCCAGTATCTCCTTGCCTTCCGCGACACCATCGCGCCACAATGCCTTGGCATCCGGGCTGGTCTGGTACACAATGCGCGCCAGTGAAAATCCGTGTGCGTCCTTGTTGCCCGAGAGTTCCACTCGATTACTGCGCAGCGGTTGATCCTCGCTAATCGTGACCATATTGGTCAGGTTTCGGGCGGCGCGATGCATGAAGTCGTCCAGCTTCGACCCGAACAGGTCTGCCCGGGTCATCGCGATACCCAGCAGGTCATTCGGTTTGACGGCCAGGCCGGCGATGAACTGGCGGCTGCCGAACGGGCCGTTCTTGCGGGTTTTGCCGAAGCGGTCCTGGTTGATAATCTGGCCGCCATTCAGGCCCATGTGATTCTGGGTGTCGGCATCGAACATACCGAACAGATTGGCCGATGTATGTGACATGACATAGGCACCGACGAGCCCGCTGGAATTTGCGAGGCCATCCGGATGCGGCGCCGATGCTGAGTTGAACAGAATCCGACAATTCTCGATACCAAACGCCGCCAGTACGACAAACTCCGCATGGAGTGTATGCCGTTCACCCTGCTGGTCGAAATATTCGACACCGGTGGCTCGCCGTCCGCGCTTGTCCATCAGAACCCGTGTTACCCGGCTATACGGTTGCAGCACAGCGCCCGCCTGTAGCGCTCGAGGAATATATTCAACATGTGGATTGCCCAACGCACCGATTGGACAACCGGCTTCGCACCAGCCATCCCAGAGACAGGCGTTGCGCCCCTTGTAGGGTCGTGTCAGGACGGCCATCGGCACGGGTGCAGTGTGCATATCCCGCAACTCAAAGCCTTTTTGCAGGATATCACCCTGCGCAAAGCGCGGCACCGGTGGCAACGGATACGGGTCACCGTCGGGGCGCCAGATTTCCGCTTCGGCATCGCCGGCAATGCCGATATCCGCCTGCACCCGGTCGTAATAGGGTCGCAGATCCTGGTATTCGAGCGGCCAGTCAAGCCCCCTGCCATAGAGCGTGGACTCTTTGAAGTCTGCCTCGTGATAACGCGGCCAGACGCCGAAATGATGCAGAGCTGCGCCGCCATAGCCGCGGCCCGCATTGAAGTTGAACCAGAGGCTGTCACCGGCGTGCTCCTCGGCATGCGGCTCCGCCCATTTCAGACGCCGTGCCCATGACTGGGAGCTATAGAGGTCGGTTAACTGCCATGGCGGACCTCCATCAAGCACGGTTACGGACCGGCCGGCCTCAGCGAGGATTGCTGCATACACGCTGCCCGCTGCACCGGCGCCGACGATGATGACTTCAGTCGCGCTGTTCATGCTTCGGGCGGCAGGATATGGGGCATGTAGGGAATGCCAAGACGTTCAAAACCCTCGACCGTGCCGTACACAACGTCAACCGCATCACTGCGAACCGCCAGGTAAAACAGCGGTGCCGGCGGGCCGTCCCAACCCTCCGGCATCGTGTTGCTAATGGTAGTGATCAGGGCATTTGCTGCCTCGTCATCCAGTGCGGTAAACGGCTTGTCATGAACTGTGCGGCTGTAGTCGTTCAATGCGGTCAGGCCGGTGCGATAGAAATGTGCATACGGTGGACGTATGTTGAAGTACTTGATCATCAATAGTGCGTCGTTGGCATCGACGGACAACTGCTGGTCGATGAAGTGTGCGATGCCATTTTCGCGGGCTCCGGGCACCAGCGCTTCACCGAAGGTCTCTATCAGTTTAACTTCCCTGTCGCTCAGTATGCGAAAGTCGGCATTCTTCGCGCGTGCATCCCGTGGCGACATCAGTACCGTCGAACCGGCGACCGTGAAGCTTAATAGCCCGAGGCCGGTGCCACTGATGAAACTGCGTCGGGTGGTCATCATTAAGACTCCGCTGCTAATTATAATACGTGGTTAAGCCGGTTGGTTCGCAACCATCGAAAAATTCATGGAGAGTGCTGATATCATCCTAATCTATCAGGTGAGAGAAGTTAATACCGTGATCGGGAAAAAAACAAAAGCCATGAAGATAAATGGCCGAGCAGGGAAACGGTGCGGAAAATAACCGGCAATCGTGGCTGAAAGCTACTCTCCTTACCGCCAGATTTCCCGCAGCAACTCCACCAGCGCCCCCAGGCTGTCGAGATTATGTGCGGGCAGAAAGTAGTCCAGGTGGGGCAGGGCCGTCTTTATGCCGCGGCACAAGGGTTGATAATCCTCGTTGCCGAGTAGCGGATTCAGCCATATCAGTTTCTGAACATTACGCCGCAAATCCTGTATAGCAGTGCGCATCTGCCCGGCGTCGCCGCGATCCCAGCCGTCGCTCAGAATCACGACGATTGTCCGTGAACGTAACATTTGCGGGGCGAAGTGCCTGTTGAATGCACTGATGCAGCGGCCGATATCGGTGCCACCGGCCCAGTCCGGCACACGGTCGGAGAAGCGGCGCAGAGTTTCCTCGCTTCCCTGGCTGGCGAGTTGCGGTGTGAGGACTGTCAAGCGGGTTGAAAATACAGCAACTTCGACATCAGGCAATTCGTGTCGTAAAGCACAGATAAACTGGATCAGAAACCGGCTGTACCGTTCCATCGAGCCACTGACATCGCAGAGTAAAATCAGTTTGGTTTTGCGGATGCGGCGTTGGCGGTACAGCAGTTTGCAAAGATCCTGTCCATCGAGCGTCGAACGGCGCAGCATGCAACGGAAATCTAGAACCCGACCGCTGTGAGCGGGGACGCGGCGTCGACTCCTGTGGTTGGCGATAACTGCAAGTAGTTTTGCCATGAGTCGACGTGCCTGTTGCAACTCTTCGGAGTTCAGGCTGCCCAGGTCCCGTTTGGCCAGCACCTCATCAGGGCTGTATTCGATATGCGATGACTGTCGTTCGCCGGGAGCAGGTTCCTCATCAGGATTGTTTGCCACGCACTCCCGTTCTTTTGCAATCTTGCGTACCGAATCTTCGTCCTGCGGGTCATCGTTGTTTGTCTGGTTGACGGCTTCGCCGACTGTTTTTTGCCAGAAGGCTTCGAACATGCGATCAAACCGCGCAAAGTCATCATGGCTGGAAATAAGATTGGCTCTTGCCGCAGCATGGAAATCCCGCTTGCAGCTTATATCGACATATGAGAAGCAACGGCACAGATCGATCAGATTGGCGGTGTTGATTGGTATTCCGGCAGCACCAAGCTCTCTCGAGAATCGAACTATGTGGGTTAGCAGGTTTACCTGTGAAGCCGTTCGAGTAGTTGGAGAGGATTGAACCACTGGCTCAGGATTCTGTGTTGCCGGTTTCCGCAATCAAACGAGAGAGATCTTCATATTGGAGTTTCTCGAGATCATCCTTGTATTTCAGGATGCAGCCCAGGGTCGCGTTAACGGTGTTTTCGCTTAGTTCCGCGACACCTAATGCCAGCAGAGCGTGGGCCCAGTCGATAGTCTCTGCCACACCGGGGCGTTTGAAAAAATCCTGGCTTCTGATTGCCTGCATGAAACGGCAAATTTGACCGGAGAGTTGTTGTTCGATGCCCGGGACTCGTGATTCGATAATGCTTATTTCTTTTTCTAGCGTTGGGTAATCGATCCAGTGATACAGGCACCGGCGTTTCAGTGCATCGTGTATTTCCCGGGTGCGATTTGATGTCAGTACGACAATCGGGGGATGTTCCGGGTGGATAGTGCCGATCTCGGGGATTGTAATCTGGAAATCCGACAGGATTTCCAGCAAGAAGGCCTCAAATTCGATGTCCGAGCGGTCGATCTCATCGATTAGCAGCACCGGTGACTGATTGCCCTGGGTTTGAATGGCGCGCAATAGCGGACGCTTGAGCAAAAACTCTTCGCGAAAGATATCCTTGCCAATAGTTGCTTTGTCTGTCCCGCGGGCTTCTTCCATGCGCAGTTCCAGCATCTGTCGCGGATAGTTCCATTCGTATAATGCTGTGTACGTATCCAGACCTTCGTAGCACTGTAGCCGAATGAGTTCAGTATCGAGTATCGCTGCCAGTGCCTTGGCGACTTCAGTTTTGCCGACACCGGGCTCTCCTTCGAGAAAGATGGGCTTGCCAAGCGTGACGGAGAGATAAACGCTGGTCAGCAGTAACCGATCCGCGATATATCCCTGGCGGTCAAACTGTTCTTTGAGGTTGTCGATAGATGTAAACATGCGAAATTCGCTTTGAGGTTAACTGACAGATGCGGGCCCGATTCGTGCAGGTCCGGTATAGATGTTGAATCGCCGGTCTCGCAAGAATCCGATCAGCGTCATATCAAATTCCCAGGCGAGTTCTGCGGCAAGACTCGACGGCGCGCCCACGGCTGCTACCATCGGGCAACCCGCCATACGAGTTTTTTGCAGGATCTCGAAACTGGCGCGACCACTGGTCAGGATGCCCAGGTCACACAGTGGCAGCCTACCTGACCGGAACATGGCGCCAATAAGTTTGTCGACAGCATTGTGCCGGCCGACATCCTCACGTACTGCTAGCAACTGACCCTGAGCATCAAAAACCGCTGCTGCGTGCAGGCCGCCGGTTCTGGTAAAAGTCGTTTGCCGGCTCGCCAGTTTTTCCGGAAGGGCAGTCAATGCGGTTTGATTAATAAGAAAATTTTCACCATTGACTGCATAAAATGACTCAAATGTGAGTGCTTCGAGGGATGCCTTGCCGCAAACTCCGCACGATGATGTGGCATAAAAATTTCGCTGCAATTTGGTGATATCAAAACTGGTTTCGGGGGTCAGGTTGACGACTACAATATTTTGCGACGGTTCATCGGTATTCTGGTCTGTCGTGTAACCCATACTGTGAATATCCGATGGGTTACGGATGATTCCTTCAGTGAGCAGAAAACCTGCAGCCAGATCAAAATCAGCGCCTGGAGTTCTCATCGTGACAGAGACACTGTGTGTTTGTCTGCTGTCATTAGTATAGTGGCACAGGCGAATTTCCAGTGGCTCTTCGGTTACCAGCCAGTCGCTGTCATCCGAATAATGATTGTCATCAGCTCTTTTTACCGGAACCCTGACACTGCTTTGACTGCCCGGTGGGTGTTTATCCATGGTCTGACTGGAGATTATTAAGGTACTCGCCCCGGTATGCGGTAGGCGACAGGCCTGTCCAGTTTCTGAAAGCGCGTGAAAAGCTGCTGATATCGGCGAATCCCAGCAAGTAAGTGACTTCGCTGAATGAGCGCAGATCCTGGCTGATGTATTGTTCGGCCAGTTCTTTGCGGGTTTCATTCAAAAGATTGCGGTAGCTGGTTTTTCTTTCGGAGAGACGACCCTGCAATGTACGTTCGCTCATATGCAGCCGCTCGGCTATTTTTTCCTTGCAGCACTCACCGGACGGTAATAGGTCGACAACCGAGGCTCGAACCTGCGTGATGATATCCTCGCGGTCCATACGGGCGAGAAGAGACAGCACCACCTGATCATTCTGCCGGGCCAGTTCAGCATTAGCGGCCGGTAATTGCATGCGCATATCTTGTTTGTCAAAAATAAGTACGTTGGTCTTATGCCCGAAGTCGACCGGTGCCTGGAAATAATCGATAAATGCTCTTTTGTTTCTCTTTGGTTCCGGCCGTCGCAGCTTTACTCTGATTGGACTGAAATTTGGTCGGTAAATATCGCGGCCAAAACGTACGATCATAGCCAGCCAGGAATCCTGTGGAATAAACGAACCCCGATCCGTTGCCGGCATCATGATCAGACGGAGATCGGTCTCGGTTTCTTCAAATTGATTGATTGCGTTGGTGGTCACCAAGCGGAAATATCGTACGATTCTGCGACAGAATGTTTCCATGGTCCGGCTTGCGAACAGGGAATACCCGAGTGCATTCAGTGATGTGGGATGAATAAATCGTGCAATGGAAAGCCCGAATGCGGGATCATTGCTGAGTTTTTCAGCGAGATTGTAAACCTGGGTCATCTTGGCCGCCGGGATGCGCATATTCGGATCTCTTGCGTGGATCAGATCAATGCCGGTATCCGCAAAAATCGCTTTGCTGTCGAGTCCTATTTCATCAAGCGCCTGTGCCACCGCTATGGCCCACGTCGCAATCAGGTGAGGGAATTTTTCGGGATGCTCCATCATCCCGGTATCTTACCGTGTGGGCTCCCGCACGCCTAGAAGGCGTTGAAACCGGTTAGTTCCTTGCCGATGATCAGTTTGTGGACATTCTCCGTGCCCTCGTAGGTGATGACGCTCTCGAGGTTCAGCATATGCCGGATAGGTGCAAACTCGGTTGAAATACCGCTGGCCCCCAGCATGTCACGGCAGTCACGGGCGACATCCAGTGCCATGCGGACATTATTCCACTTGGCCAGCGATACCTGGCTGGGATGCAACGTACCGGCATCCTTCAGTCGTCCGAGTTGCAATGCCAGCAACTGGGCCGTCGTGATGCGGCGTGCCATGTCCGCCAGGCGCTCTTGTATGGACTGGGTTTGTGACAGAGGCCGGCCAAACAGCTTTCTCGTTGCCGTGTACTCGATCAACTCCTGCAGGCATGCCTGCGCGGAACCGATGGGCCCCCAGCTGATTCCATAGCGTGCCTGTGTCAGGCAACTCAGGGGTCCCTTGAGTCCCGTAACCCCCGGTAGCCGGTTCTCATCCGGAATCCGAACATTGTCAAAAAATAACGATGAGGTGATGGATGCGCGTAAAGACATCTTGTGCTTGATATCCGTTGCGGCAAAACCCGGCGTGCCTTTCTTTACCAGGAACCCACAGACACCGTCTTCGGTCATTGCCCAGATAACGGCAATATCGGCAATGCTGCCGTTGGTGATCCATATTTTGGCACCGTTCAATATCCAGTCGCTGCCGTCACGCTTTGCATGCGTTTTCATATTGCCCGGGTCGGAACCGCCATGCGGTTCCGTCAGACCAAAACAGCCGATAGCTTCTCCGCGAGCCATCGCCGGCAGCCAGCGAGTTTTCTGTTGTTCCGACCCGTAGGTATAGATTGGATACATGCACAGGCTGCTTTGCACGGATACAAAGCTGCGCAATGCACTATCGCCCCGCTCAAGTTGTTGGCACGCCAGGCCATAGCAGACACTGTTCAGGCCCGCACAATCGTAGCCATCGATATTGATGCCCAACAGACCCAACTCGGCAATTTCAGGAATCAGTTCCGCCGGCATGCGGCTGGTTTCGAAGCATTCGCTGATAATAGGCAGAACGCGTTCATCGACGAAGCGTGCCACTGAATTGTCGACCATAAGCTCGTCGTCGTTCAGCAAAGACCTTGTATCTAAAAGGTCCATCGAATCCAGCACTCTCACCATACTCTCCTAACCTGTCAAAACCCATAGAGATCATACTACAGAGCTTGTTTGCCTATAGGAGTTGTTTTTTGGCTCAATCGGTACTTCATTTGACCGATTGATTTGTTAAACCCGGTCGGGCTGGCGGGTTGCAAAAAAACAGAGATGAGCGGGGATTTAACCGCGTTCAATCGGTCAGAATGAGTAACAAATCCTTGCTGTCGACCTGGGTTCCGGTTGGAGTAACAATTTTTTCCACTGACCCGCTACGTTCTGCGTGGATTGCTGTTTCCATTTTCATTGCCTCAATTGACAAAAGCGGATCACCCTGGTTGATTGCTTGCCCTTCCTCAACATTGACGCTGACAATCACGCCCGGCATAGGCGCCGCTATGTGTCCGGTATTGCCATCTTCCGCCTTGGGCCGAGCCACACGAGCAGGCACGGCCTGCCGATCCAGGATGTTCACGCTGCGGGGTTGACCGTTGAGTTCAAAAAACACCCGTCTTTCGCCCTGATCATTGGGTTCGCTTCTGGCCAAGTAACGGATGAACAAGGTCTTGCCCTTGTCGATGTTTACATCGATCTCGGTTTCTTTATCGAGTCCGTAGAAAAATACCGGTGTGGGTAAAACGCTCACATCGCCATACCGGCGCTGATGCTTTGCATACTCCTCGAAAACCTTCGGATAAAGAATGTGGGACGACAGGTCCGTATCGGAAGCCCGTCGACCGATCTGCTTCTCCAGCATTACCCGGGCTTCTTGTAAATCCAATGGCGCCATTGTTGCGCCAGGCCGATCTGAAAGCGGTTTTTCCCCTTTGAGCGCCTTTTTTTGCAATATTTTGGGAAAGCCACCATGCGCCTGGCCGAGATCCCCCCGGAACAGCCCCACGACGGACGCCGGGAAGTCTATTTCCCGCTCCGGATTTAAAACCTCCTCTGCACTCAGTTCGCTGGTCACCATGAACAATGCCATATCACCGACCACTTTTGACGAGGGGGTTACCTTGATGATATCGCCGAATAGCTCGTTGACTTTTGCGTAGGTCTCCGCAATTTCGGGCCAGCGGTTCTCGATGTTCAGTGCCCGAGCCTGTTCGCGGAGATTGGTGTATTGGCCCCCAGGCATTGCATGACGATAGATATCCGCCGTTCCAGAGCGAATATCACTCTCAAATGCCGCATAGTACTGGCGTACGACTTCCCAATAGTGGGAAATCTGCCGCAGGGCCTGGGTGTCGATCCCCGGATTTCGATCTGAATCCGCCAGCACCTCGATAATGGAACTCAGATTCGGTTGTGAGGTCAGACCACTCATTGAATCTATGGCCCCATCAACCACATCCGCCCCCGCTTCAACTGCGGCGATGACTGAAGCCGCCCCCACACCGCCGGTGTCGTGGGTATGAAAATGTACCGGCAGCCCTGTTTCCTGTCGCAGTGCCGTCACAAGTTGCCGTACCGCTTCCGGGCGGCAGACACCCGCCATGTCCTTAATCCCCAGGATATGGGCGCCGGCTTGTTGCAGTTGTTTCGCCATGCTGACGTAGTATTTCAGGTTGTACTTATGCTGCCCCGGTTGCAGCATGTTGCCGGTGTAACAAAGGGTGGCCTCGCAGAGTTTCCCTGCGTCCAGCACAGCATCCATGGCAACCCGCATGTTCTCTACCCAGTTCAGGGAATCGAATACCCGGAACAGGTCGATACCGGAATTGGCTGCCTGGCGGACGAAATGGCGTACGACGTTGTCAGGATAGTTGGTGTATCCAACTGCATTGGCGCTGCGCAGGAGCATCTGCAACAGAATATTCGGCATCTGCTCGCGTAGTTGCGTTAACCGTTGCCACGGATCCTCTTGCAGAAAGCGCATTGCCACGTCGAAGGTTGCTCCGCCCCAGCACTCAACAGACAGCAATTGCGGCAGCAGCCTTGCGTATGCCGGTGCAATATTCAACAGATCCACGGTGCGCATGCGGGTGGCAAGTAGAGATTGGTGGGCATCGCGCATCGTAGTATCCGTTAGCAGGATACGAGGCTCGTCCCGTATCCAGCGCGCAAAGGCTTCCGGCCCGTCTGTCAGCAGGCGCTGGCGGTGACCCATGGGGATCTCGGCCGGCAGGGATTTGGGTACTGGAGCAATGTTGCGGGTCCGGGGGGCGATCCGACCCTGAACCTCCGGGTGGCCGTTGACGATGACCTCGCCGATAAACGTCAGCAGCCGTGTGGCACGGTCGCGCTTCTTCTTGAACTGGAAAAGTTCCGGCGTGATATCAATAAACCGCGTGGTGTAGTCTGCGGAGCGGAACGTAGGGTGCCTGATCAGGTTCTCAAGAAATGCCAGGTTGGTGTTGACCCCCCGGATGCGAAATTCCTGCAGAGCTCGATCCATGCGATCGATGGCTTCCGCGGGGGTTGGCGCCCAGGTGGAAATCTTGACCAGCAGGGAATCGTAAAACGGGGTGATACGTGCCCCGGCATAGGCCGTGCCGCCGTCAAGGCGCACACCGAAACCCGAAGCGCTGCGATAAGTTGCGATACGTCCGTAGTCCGGAACAAAATTATTCTCCGGATCCTCTGTGGTAATCCGGCATTGGAGCGCATGCCCGTGCAGCCGGATATCGTCCTGTGCGGGCAACCCGGTATCGATGCCGATAACCTCGCCACCCGCTACTCGCAGTTGCGCCTTGACCAGATCGATACCGGTGACTTCCTCGGTGACCGTGTGTTCTACCTGGATACGAGGATTGACCTCTATAAAATAGAATGCCCCGGAATCCATATCCTGGAGAAACTCCACGGTACCGGCATTGGTGTAACCGGCGGCCTGGCTGAGCCGCACGGCGGCAGTGCAGATTGAATTACGCATTTCATCATCAAAGAACGATGCGGGCGCACGTTCTACCACTTTCTGGTGACGGCGCTGGACAGAGCAATCCCGCTCGAATAAATGCACCAGGTTGCCGTGGCGATCGCCCAGAATCTGCACTTCCACATGCCGGGCCCGCCTGACAAGTTTTTCCAGATACATCTCGTCATTGCCAAAGGCGGCCGCCGCTTCGCGGCGAGCTCCATCGAGCTGGGTCACCAGGTCTGACTCATTCTCCAGTACCCGCATACCCCGGCCGCCACCGCCCCAGCTTGCCTTTAGCATGAGCGGGTAACCGATGCCCTCGGCCAGCTGCTTTACCTCATCCAGATTGTCGGGTAGTGGTTTGGAAGCCGGCACCACCGGAACGTCGGCATTTTCTGCCAGGATCCGGGCAGAGACCTTATTTCCCAAGCGTCGCATGACTTCCGGTGACGGACCTATGAAAATAATACCTGCCTTAGCACAGGACTCGGCAAAGTCGGGATTCTCGGCCAGGAAACCGTAACCGGGGTGGATTGCATCAACACCGGTATCCCGGGCAATTCTCAGAATATTATCGATATCGAGGTAGGCGCCGATGGGGTTGCCTCCCGCTCCAACCTGATAGGACTCGTCGGCTTTGAAGCGATGCAGCGCGAAGCGATCCTCATCGGTAAATATCGCCACGGTTCGCATGCCGAGTTCAGTGGCGGCCCGGAACACGCGAATGGCTATCTCGCCCCGGTTGGCGACCAGCAGACTGCGAATTTTTAAAGACTTTGTTGTCATAGTGGTGGAATCATAACAGCGGGAATCGACACTTGGCGCCATACGAAAGATTTATGAGGCTAATTTGATCGTACCGGGAGACATTAGCATTATTGGTTTTGACGATATTGATATTGCATCTCAAATGTTTACAGGGCTGACAACCGTTGCAGCACCAATCGATAAAATTGCCCGGCACTCATTCAGTATGCTTTACCAACTGATCAGTAGTGCGGATGTAGACAATAAACACATCGCTTTATCTGCTCGCCTGATTGTCAGACAAAGCTGTTCGAAACTGACCAAACAGCCTGTTGCAGCTTAGCAATCAGATACTGTTTTCACTCACGAAACTCCTGGTATCCGGCCAGCGTTGCCGTTTCTCTGGCAATCCTGGTAATTGCTCTGAAATCACCTGCAGCAAGCAAATCTGCCGGCGTTAACCAGGAGCCACCGATACACGTTACGCTGGGCAATGCCAGATAATCCATTGCCAGCTCTGGCGTAATGCCCCCGGTTGGAAAGAATCGCGCTTCTGGCAGTGGTGCGCCCAGGGCTTTCAATAATTTTGTACCGCCGGCCAGTTCTGCCGGGAAGAATTTAGTAAGCGTGTAGCCGCGCTCTTGCAAGTTAATGATCTCGCTTGCGGTTACTGCACCAGGCACAAACGGTATTTCATGCTTTGCAACGGCATCGAGTAATTGCTGGCCAGATCCGGGGCTGACCGCGAAGCGAGCTCCTGCATTTTTGATTTGAGTTAACTGGTTTGCAGCACGCACGCTGCCGGCACCCACGACGACCTCGGGCAGTTTTACAGCAATGTTTTCGATTACGTCGAGCGCGCTGGGTGTCCGCAAGGTGATTTCAATTGTGCCTAGGTCTGCCTCATATAGCGCCTCGGCAAGGGGTATTGCTATCGATGGGTCATCGACAACAACAACCGGAACGATACGCACACCATGTAGTAGCTTTGTTGCGTCCATTAATCAATCTCCGATGATGATTCCTGCTTGTGTCTACATTAAATATCAGGAATGCCGGCAAGGTTACATTTTTCTAAGGTTTTCCCTGGTCTGCAGCGTTAAAGCCGGCACACAAACGTTACCCGCAGGCGAGTTTCAGGGTTGATATCGGCTATCGGTCAAATAAATGGGAGAACTCCTTCTGTCATCGGCCGGGCGGGGTCCCAGCTGGTCATAATCACTGGAAGATACGGTCTATCTGAAACTTGTCATCGGCTCATAGACACCGGCTTTGAAAACCAGTACCCGGTAACCGTAGTAGCCGGCCAATATGGCAACTGCGGCAAGCAGAGCAGCGGCAAAGTTGCCGGGGAGTAACCACAAGAGTAGTGCCGGCAGGATAAGGCCCGCGCCGACGACAAGGTATAGAAATGCCTGCCGATAAATCCCTGTCAATAGCAGTAGAGTTGATACTCTGCCGCCTTCCGAGCGTTTATTGGCGGAGTACAACAGGCTGACCAACACGAGTGCATCGATTAGCAACAGCAACAGAATTCCGCCGGTCAGAAATTCCCAGTTTGCTGCTTTTTCGGGGGACAGGTTTACGAGCAGCATGGTCAGAACAGCGCCGCCAGTCAGTGAGTAGGTCAGGCTGGATATCGGCATCAAGATGGTATTCCATAACGAAATTGCCTTCGAATGAGACATGGCGAAACCCTGATAGGTCATCACGACCAGTGCGGCGAAAGCGGCAAGCAATTGCACGATGTAGCCGACGGTCGAACCCAGGCCCCAGGCAGTATCGAGATGGAAGGTAAGGTTCAGACAATGAGCAATACCAAAAACCAGGTAAAACACGATAGCCATCAGGCCGCGGCTAATCCATGATCGGTCGGGCCGCAGTATGGCTCGCCAGGATTTCATCGGTACACCCATATGAGTCATGTGGAAATATGTTTTAAAAATCCCGGTGATCAGCATGCCGGCTACCATTCCGGAAACAAAGTTGAATAGGTAGGAGATGAAAAAAAGTCCGGCACCGAGTTCCCCGCAGAAAAATGCATTGGCCATTGACGTATCCCAGTAGCGCTGGAACCGAACGCCAACCTGAAAACTGTCACCAACGATTTTCGTTTCTTGTATTGCCATTTCACTACCGCCTGTTGTTCAGATGTTGCCAGTGGCTGAATCGTGATCTAGTTCAATCGATGTAATAGACCTTGGGTCTGGTTTTCAGTTCTGGCATCGGGGGTTTCCCATTTCGTTCACGTATCAGGGTACTGGCTTTGCTGCCAGGATCATCCAGATCACCAAAGATGCGAGCATCGGTCGGACAAGTCACGACACAGGCCGGGTCCAGCCCCGCATCGACGCGTTCGCTGCAAAAATCACATTTTGTAAACGTGCCGGGTACGAACCGTTTATAACCATCTTCTTCAAATGGAGTCAGTTCATCCGTGCCGAACAGTCCATGGCTGAGCAGATCCTTGTCGATCTGGGACCGCTGATCATAGGGGCAGGCAATAGCACATGAACTGCAGCCGATGCATTTGTCCGCATCGACCATGACAATGCCATCATCACGGGTATAAGTTGCGCCGCTCGGGCAGGCTTTCTCGCAGGGAGCATCCTCGCAATGATTGCATAGCGTCGGGATGTAAACTCGATTGACAGCAGGGTAGACACCATATTCTTCACTCAATGTTCGGGTGAAAAACATTCCATCCGGCAGCGAGTTTTCCTGTTTGCATCCGATGACGCAGGCATTGCATCCGATGCAGCGCTTCAGATCAAAGACCATTCCGTACCTGGCCATCAGTGACGCCTCCCTTTGCCCGGTTTTTGAATATCATCAACCAGGTCATAGACTGTGAGTCCCTGTTTCAGTCCTTCGGGCCAATCATCCAGTTTAATGATCTTCACTCTGCACACGGTTTCCGGTTGGCCGGTTACGGCATCGGTGTTTCTCAGATCGTAAGGCAGCATATCGTTGAAGTGCCCTCCCGCGTGTGGCACACCTTTGTGTTTGATGTTCATGCGTGACAGTGAGTTGGACACACCCAGGGCATCGGGATGCCAGCCTTCGGCGGTACCGATTCGCCCGTAGATCTTGCCATAGGGGGACTCGACCCTGACAATATCGCCCGCCTCGAGTCCTTCCGCTGCAGCAGTTTTTGGGTTGAGCATCAGTGCGATATGCACCGGGTCCCGGTAGACGATGTCATTAATCCACGGGTTGCCGATGCTTTCGCCAAAGTTCAGCTGGATATCCTTGAAGAACATTCCGTAAAGATTGTATTCCTCAGGTTCCTCATGCACCGGGTCCAGTTTCTTTGTCGGCAGGGGTGAGTAGTCGTCCCAGTACCATTCATTACGGAAGGGCACATTGTGATCTTCCATTTTTTCTTTCAGTTGATCGCGTTGGTGCAGCATGTCCTCAATATAAAAATGCAGGCGCATGCCTTCCCAGGGCCGGTACCACTTGTCGGGGCGTCGCTCGGTAACTGCACAATTGTCGATATACCAGTCGATACCCTTGTCATTCCACAGTCGACCCTTGCGGTCAGCTATCTCCTTGTCGGTATAGGTCCGACCGGGTTCGAGCATCAGTTCCGGTTTATGCTCCAGTCCCTGTGCCATATTCAGAACACCGTTATAGGCTTCGAGTATGCCCAGGCGCTCGGACAGTCCGTAGAAAATATCCTCTTCACTTTTAGTGTCATACAGAGGTTCCGTAGCCGGTTGCCGCATGCACATCCCCTCCGTATGCGGCGGTTCGATCATGGTCATATTCCATGATTCCAGCGCGTCATGGGACGGCAGGATGACATCCGCCCACATCGTGGTTTCAGTCGGAATAATGTCGGACACTACGATGAACCGCATGCTGGCCATAAACCTGAACCACTCTTTCCGGGGGCCCTGCATGGCCCAGAGAGGATTGGAGTGGCAGATCACCATGACATCGGGCGTGAATTCGATGCCGTATTTTTCCGGATCTTGAAACACTTGCAGGTTTAGATGTGGCGGATGAACACCGACCGGGAAGTAGTCCATCAGGTGAAACGTATTCGGCGGATAGGCAAATGGTGGGACCGGTCCAAGCTGATGCGGGTTGGGCAGCATCATGCCGTTTTCCCCCGGTGCCACATGGCTATTATCGACCCACTGATCATCCAGGGTAACGCCCAGATGTCCGCCGGGCGCATCGATGTTGCCGATTAGAAAATTTACCATCTTAAATGCATGATTGGCCTGGAATCCGAGTTTCCGACCCTGGGCGCCGCGGTAGTAATTATAGGCAGCTGGTCGTAACGGCATGGTTCGTCCATCGATTTCTATCGTAGCGCCGACATCTGCCGCTTTAAAGAATTCCCGGGCGATACGTCGCGTTGTTTCGGCAGGAACCGTGGTAATTGTTTCCATTTCTTCCGGTGAGCACTCGTCGAGGATGTCCTTGAAGCGCTGGAATGCCGGTTTACATTCTTTGCCTTCTACTACGAAGGAACCTTCAAGTGCCAGTTTCTGGATTGTCGGGTCGTCCCATGGTTTTGCCCGGTTTTCAACCGAGTCCCAGACATAGATTTTGTCTTCGCCATTACGCACGAAGTAGCCGTCAGCACCGACCAGGTAAGGGGCATTGGTATCCTTTCTGAGAAACCTGTAGTCAACGAGGTTCTCGTTGACCATGACGTGACAAAGCCCCAGTGCAAAATGCCGGTCGGTGGCCGGGCGTATCGGAATCCACTCTTCCGATTTTGCAGCAGAAGTGGAGAGTCTTGGCTCAACCGTGACACAACGCATGCCGCGGTCAATGCGGGCATTGGCAACCCAGTTGGATTGTGCGGCTGCGTGCAGGTGTGAGGAAAATCCGTCACCGGTTCCGTTGTTAATCCAGTAGTTGCAATGTTTGGCATCGTTGGCGGCTGCAAATGCCGAATGGATATAGCCGTTAGCAGGGTGGTAGGCGCCGCCGCACATCGTGCCGCCGGACTGGAAACAATTAAAATTACCAAAAGCAAGTGGCCAGACCCAGATGTTGAATTTCTGAAAATCCTCCAGAGACGGCAGAATTTTCCTTGGGTCTTCATCGAGTGATTTTTTGATTTCCCGTGCCGTGATTTCGAATGCTTCGTCCCAACTTATCGGTTCCCACATCGGATCCTCACCGGGACCTTTTTTCGGGTTGGTGCGTTTCATCGGTTGTTTGAAGCGGTTCGGATCGTAATGGCGCATGATGGCCGCATTACCCTTCGGGCAGAGTTTGCCGTTGTTTGAAGGATTTGCAGGATCGCCTTCGATTTTATTGACGATGCCGTCGTCGGTGACGTGAATCCGGGTTCCACATGAGTGCAGGCACATCTTGCACGTCGATCGTATCCAGCGGCCGGATTTAAGTGAGTTCTGCACGGGCTGAGGGTCGTTCATTGTGGCCTCTCCTTGAGGAGTTTTCCTGATCGTATTTCCCAGGCTGTATTTCCCTTTATACAGGTCACCGCCTTTAATTCTTCCTGTTCCAACGTTTCAGAGCAGTCAGAATCAGCTTAATTCTCCAAGTCTAGAACCTTATTTGATCAGGGGCTAGCCCGGAAACAGGGGTTTGACCAAATGGGCAAGAAGCGTGCTCGAACCGTCATATCATCAGCGGATCATTAGGCTAAATTAGTGGCGCGATGGTCAGATACAGCATCACTGAGACAATGGAAGATCATGCACTGGAGCGGGTTCCGGATGCTGAGCGCGAAGGCTGGCTGCAAATTACCTGGAACACGGCCGGGCTGATAACAACGCTGGTTATCCTGTTTTTTGGTGCGGTCGTTTGTTTTGTTGCTGGTGTAAAGATTGCGCTGGCAGCGGGATTGGTTTCATTTGCAGTCGGTAGCTCAATTGGTTGGGCGATGGCACGTATTGCGTGGCAGACCGGTTGTTCGAATACGCTGATCACGCGGAAGTACGGCCTGGGTATTCGCGGTTCGGCATTGGCCTCCCTGATTTTCGGGTTTCTGATCGTTGGCTTCCTGGCGGTTGAAAATGGTCTTTTATACCGGGGTTTCTTGTTCTTTTTTGAAATTGACGACAGCTGGCCGGCGCGGCTGACGATTTACGCTGGCATGAGCGTCGCCTGGATACTGTTGACGGCATTTGGATTCAAACTGGTGACACGATTTTCTTCCATCATGGTGATTGGTTTTGTTGGCGTGCTTGCCTGGATGATTGTGGTTGTCCTGCAGCAGTCCGGCGGGACGCTGGTGGATGCGTTGTGGTTTGAGAGCCAGGTGCAGCCGGCAGTGCTCACCGGCATGGGTGTGGATGGTGATTGGGACAAGTTCGTTTTCAGTCTGAATATACTCATCGGTCCGGCCTGTGCACTGGCCTTGAATACGGCTGATTTCGGCCGCTACGGAAAATCTACCGCAGATGTCGGCATCGCTGCCGCCATCGCGATTTTTTCCCAGTCGGTCGTCGTTATGCTGATTGGCGGCATACTGATGAAGTCCGGGGCGGCACTGATGATCGATTACTACATCACTGTCGTCGGCATGGATCCTGATACGGCCAAAGCGCGAGTGCTGCAAAGTCCCGATAGTATCGCTGCGACCTTCATGGTGTTCGGCGGCCTGGTGGGCTTTGTGCTGATGCTGTTTGCCCAGGCGAAGGCGCAGGTTCTGAATAGCTATAGCTCATCACTTTGTATCGCCAACCTGGCCGATGCTTTATTCCGCTGGCGTCCGGGTCGTGTGACATTTGTTTTACTGGCGAATGCCATTGCACTGGCCATGTTGTACGGGCATATCCTTGAACTCGTTGAGGCATGGATACAGCTGATGGGGGTTCTGCTCAGTGCATTGGCAGGCGTCATCATCATGGATTACTACTTTGTCGGTCCCCGGTTGGCATCCGCTGACGGGTCCCCGGTTAATGAAAATGAATCCGTAAATTGGTCGGGCGTCATCACAATCCTCAGCGCGGTGTTCGTCGCGCATTTTCTGCTCGGGGATTATTTTCGACTGGAGGTATTGAGTTCGATAGTGTGTGTGATTTTTATTTACCCGCTGCTGCGATTGCGTCTTCTGCGGGTATCGGCGGCATGAAAAATGCCAGACCAATTCGCAAAGCTTGTGTTGTGGGAGCCGGCGCAATCGGCAGTTTGTTTGCCGGGCATCTGGGTGCGCTGGTAGAGACATCTGTACTGGTACGCCGGCAAGAGCATGCAGAACAACTTAATAAACAGGGTTTGCGTGTTAGTGGCAAGTCTGATCGGCAGGTCGAAATTAAAGCCGCGACAGACGCAGGGGCGCTGGGTGATGTTGACCTGGTGATTATTGCGACCAAGGCAAATGTGGTTGAGCGTATTGCCGCGAGCATGGCGGGCCATTTTCCGAATGCAATCATGATGACCGTGCAGAACGGTCTGGGTTGTGAAGCTTTGGTGGCCAGGTGTGGTGACTGGCCGATTATCTCGGCGGTGACCTTTATGAGCGGGCTTCGGCATTCCGACGTGCATGTCGAGTATGAGCTTGATACCGAAACCTGGATGGGTCCCTGGGCGCAGGGGAGCGCTGATTTCAAAGCAGTGCAAGCTGTTGCCGAACTGATTCGCAGGTCAGGGCTTAAGGCAAAGACCTTTTCGAGTTTGTTGCCGGCGCAATGGTCAAAGTTAATTTTCAATTCGGTCGTCAACAGCGTAGCCGCACTGACCGACCTGCCGCATGTGAGTGCGTATGCTGAGACAGAATCGGCGCTGGACCTCGGTCACCTGGTACGGGCGATGATGGAGGAAGGTAAAGCGGTCGCTAAAGCGCGCGGCGTCGAGTTACACGAAGATCCTTGGGACATGAATGTGAAGGCTGTCAGTCATGGCCGGACCGGGGGCGATGAATATGCGCATGTTCCATCCATGCTCGATGATGTGCGCGCCCGACGTTTGACGGAGATCGACTGGATTACCGGCGCGGTGATGCGTGAAGCTGCTGAAGTGGGCATAGCCGTGCCGATACACGAAACTTTGTATCACCTGGTTAAAGCCCGGGAATCAGGATGGAACTGATGGCGGGCCTGGCGTGAACAGAATGAGGATGGGGAGAATGCGATGAGGGTTTGTATCGTCGGTTGTGGCGCGATTGGCAGCCTGTTTGCTGCTCATCTGGCCACAAATGAAGAGATCGAGGTCTGGGCTTACGATCTCAACCAGCTGCATGTAGATGCGATCAATGCTAAGGGCTTGCGCCTTTCCGGTGTCAGTGACCTGGTATCGCGCCCACACGCAACATCCGATTCGGGTGAAATCCCCGCATGCGACTTCGGCATTGTCGCCACCAAGGCGTTGCACACGCGGCCCGCGATCGAAGCAACTGCGCGGGTATTTGCAAACGGCGCAGTGTGTTCGGTGCAAAATGGCGCCGGTAATGAGGAGATCATTGCGGAATACGTGCCGCGTGTCATGCGCGGTACGACGTTTCCGGCCGGGCATATTGTCACCCCGGGGCATGTGGAACAGGATACCGGTGGCAAGACGTGGATAGGGCCATTTGAACCCAAATCCGCGACTCTGGATGAGGTAAAGCGTCTCGCCACGGCGTTGAGTGACGTCGGCATGGAGACTCTGGCCATGGAAGATGCACGCGGCGCGCAGTGGACCAAGCTGATATTCAATGCGGCGACCAATCCCATCGGTGCGTTGACGCAGTTACCGCATGGTGTTGCCTGTGATCAGGAACAGGTTCGCAGACTGATTTCCGGTTTGGTCGCCGAAGGTGTTGCGGTTGCCGGTGTATTGGGCATCGAACTCGACAGTGATCCGGAAAAACTGATCGATCATGCGCAGGAGGTTGCTTACCACCATAAAGCCAGCATGTTGCAGGACGTTCAGGCCGGTCGGCGAACGGAAGTTGCGGCGATGAATGGCGGCATCGTGGCATTTGGCGAAGCCAACCAGGTGCCGACTCCGCTGAACGCAGCGATCTGGGCGCTGATCGAGGGTCTGGAGCACTCCATGACGCGCAATGATTAAACACGGGATGAGCAGATGACTGAACAGACTAATACATTTAAGCCCAGTACGGCGGAAATCGAACGACGTTACCGTAACGTCAGGGCGGCAATGGACCGTGCCGACCTCGATGTGCTCATCGTCAGCGGTAGCGAATATACGGGGTTTGAAGGTGCGGTGCGGTACATGTGTGGTTTTCATTTGCTGCATCGCTATGCCTATGTCGTGATACCACGTGATGGCGAACCGACCTGTGTCTTTCCCAGCGAGGCTACCTGGGTGGGCGATCATGCTGCAACGTTTATCGATCAGCAGGTGTTTCCGCCGCACTGTGGTGAGTGGATGGCGGATTATCTCAGGGACAATCGCCTGAACCGGGTCGGTGTGTATGGCATGAATTTCATTATGCCGGTGCGCGACTACCGGGCATTGGTCGGCAGCGGAGTTGATCTGATTGATTTCGATGAGGCCTTTGACCACGCGCGGGCGCAAAAAAGTGAAGAAGAACTGCTCTCGGTGCGTCGTTCCATGGAGATCAACAAGGCGGGAGTCCTCGCCGTGATCCGGGCCTACCAGGCGGGTAAAACGGAAGCCGAGCTCATGGGTGCAGCTGAAGCCACGTTTGCCGCGCTGGGTACCGCGCGAAATACCATGGATATGGTCTTGATCGGACCCAATGGCTCGATCCTGCCGCAGATGGTATTCCCCAGCCCGACCCGGCAGGTTCAGGACTCCGATGGGCTTTTGTATGGGCTCGAGGTTTCAGGACCGGGCGGCCACTGGATCGAGTTTTCCAGGTTACTGGCACCCGGTGGTGTTGATGAGGCGACCCGTCGCCTGGTGGATTTGTATGCCGAGTTCCATGAACTCGTGAAAACACATTTGCAGGCCGGTGCCTTGGCCGAGGAAGTCCACAAGAAAGTAATGACGCCATTCGAAGGAAAAGGCTACCGGCTCGGGCATGTTTCCGGTCATTCGATCGGCATGACGATGATTGAAGCGCCACGCATCGGTGAAGGATCAGAATTTGAACTGCCGGAGAACATGGTGTGCTCGATGCATCCGCATGTCATGACGGAAGATCGTAAAGCCTGTTTATACATGCAGGAGACATTCCGGGTGGGTATCGATGGTGGTGAGTCGATATCGGGGATTCCGGTCAGAGTTTATGACGGCTCGGAAACAAGTTTGTAGAGCGGCACGAACCGCATCTGGATACGCTTTAATTGAGAGGAGACAGAATAATGAGTGCAGCAGGAAAGGCTTCGGTCGGGGTGATATTCAAGTCGTATGAGCCGATGTCTGCGATACAAGCCTATGCAAAGCAAACAGAGGAGTCGAATCTCAGCGGCGGTTTTTGGATTGCGGAAGCTTATCACTGGTTCCGTCAGTATGGACACGAAGCACGTGGCTGCATGGCGACGCTTGCTGCAGCGGCGCTGGCGACGAGGAAAATCCCCATTGGTCTGGGGATTACCTCGCCCTATATGCGCCATCCCACGACCCAGGCTGCCGAAATGGTTGCACTCGACGAGTTGTCTGGCGGGCGCTTCATCATGGGTCTCGGGGCGGGCAAGGTCGGTACTGAATATTTGGAGATGGATCAGAAGAAGTTCACGCCGGTCAAGGTGCACAAGGAATCGGTTGATATCATCCGCGGTGTCATGAGCGGGGAGGCATTCAAGTACGATGGCGAACTGTTCTGCTGCGATATGCCGGCCGTTGATCGCAAAGGTCGCGGGTTGCGCACGGACATCCCGGTTTATATTGGTGCAACCGGTCCGTTCATGCAGAAGCTGGCCGGTCGGACGTTTGATGGATTGTTGTTGCCGGGTCTGACCTCGCCGGGGTTTACACGCTATGCCAGGGAGAACATGAGCAAGGGGTTCGATCAGGCTAATCGTGAAATGCCCGCCGATTTTCCTGTCGGTGGCGTCATTCTTGCGGCTTGTTCGGAGGATGGTGACAAGGCGAGGGATGCAACGCGTCCGTACGCCGCAACCTACGTTATCAATAAACTGCGCAATATCAAAAACAACATTATTCTAAGCAGTTCAGGCTTGCCCGATGAGGCCTGGAAGCCATTTATCGAGGCTATCGAGGACGGGACTGATGACAATGTTACGCACTTAGTCGATGATGACATGATGCGGGCTTTTACGGTGATTTCGGGGAATCCGGATGACTGTCTTGTGCTGTTACAGCAGTTGGTGGATGCCGGTATGAATCTGCCGTTGATGGAGGTCGTCGGGGATAGCGAGGAAGATAACCTCGAGAGTATCCGGTTGCTTGGCGAGAAAGTTGTACCAAGACTGAAGCCGGCAGCAGCCTGATGGCTTTAGACGGATCATGGAAGGAGAGATCTGAATAATGAAACTGGCAACTTTTGAAATCAGAGCGAGCGGCGATACTGCGGTAGGTGCCTGGGTTAATGATTGTTATGTTGATTTACACGCGTTAACCGGCGGGGAACTCGCCGCTACCATGATCGGTTTTCTGCAGCAGGGTGAGGCTGCGATTGAAACAGCGACGAAAGCCCTTGTCGAAATTACTGATGCTCTCGGCAGTGGCAATCCGGCGGCGTTGAAGACTGTCGAAGGAAGTCGCTACGCCTGGAATGCGGATGAAATCAAGTTGTGCGCACCCGTACCACGTCCGGGTAAGATTCTGCACACGTCGTGCAATTTTGATTCACATCTTGAGGAGTTGACGACCTGGAAGAATCCGGAGTGGCAGTCACATGACTGGCAAAGTTTTCATTTTGAGCATCCGACCGGTTTTCTCGAGGCACCTTCATCGGTAGTGGGTTCAGGGGCAAAAGTCGTCGTGCCGCATTTTACGCAGCAGCTCGACTATGAGATTGAGATCGGCATCATCATCGGCAAGCGGGCTTTTCGTGTCGACGTAGAAGATGCACTGGACTATGTGGCCGGATTTACGATCTTCAATGATTTGTCAGCCCGTGATATTCAGGCTCGCGAGCATTCCAACAAGGTCATACTGCTCGGCAAGAGTTTTGATGGATCCTGTCCTTTCGGCCCTTATCTCATCACTCCGGATGAACTGGAAAATCCTCATGACCTCGACATGAAATTGCGGGTCAACGGTGATGTACGTCAGGATGCCAATACCTCCCAGATGCATTATAAAACCGCCGAACTTGTTTCCTGGTGGTCGAACACCACACTGGAACCCGGCGATATCATCACCAGCGGCAGTCCGCCGGGGGTTGCCGCCGGAATGGCCGAGCCGGATTGGCTGGGTCCCGGCGATGTCGTGGAAGCCACTATTGAGAGCCTGGGCACGCTCACGACTTACATTGCGGAGAACGAACATGGTCAATAGCGTAGACCAGGCATTGGTCGCGAAAGCCATTGAGCAGGTTGATCGTAGTGCACTGATCGACCTTGTGGTAGAGCTGGTGAATGTTCCCAGTCCCACCGGATATGAGGGTGATATGGGCCGTGCCGTGCATCAGGTACTGCAGGATTCGGGATTTCGCTCGACCCTGCAGCCGATTGGTGACCGGCGTTACAACGCCGTGGGTATTCTCGAGGGAGCAGGTGGCGGCAAGACCCTGATGTTCAATGGGCATCTGGATACCTCTTTTGGCCCCGAACAGGCGCACCGTGGTCTCGGCTATCGCTGTGAGGGGAATGTGGTTGATGATGAGTGGATATACGGCATGGGCACCTTTAACATGAAAAGTGCCATGGCCACCTATGTCACTGCTGCCAAGGCAATCCAGGCAGCAGGTATCAGGTTGGGCGGTGATGTTGTGATTGCCGGCGTGTGCGGTGAGATCGAGAAAGCGCCGACCGGTGAATTTGACGGTCCGGACTACCAGGGTTATGGCGTCGGTACCAAGTTTGCGATTACCCATGGTGCGGTAGCCGATGCCTGTATTCTTGGCGAACCGACCAATATGATGCTGATCCCGCGCCATTGCGGCACCACCTGGCTGAAAATCGAAATACCGGGGGTATTGATTCACACGGCATGGTCGGAACCGGAGCAGAACGCCATTAGTCATTCGACTTTGGTGTTGGATGCCTTGCACAAGTGGATGCCCGAATACATTGAAGCCAATGCCATTGGCGACTGGCGCCCGAAAGTTAATATCGCTGCAATTGATGGCGGCTGGTCCTGGCGTGGTGCACGAACACCGGATACCTGTACCATTTATCTTGACGTGCGCACGATGCCGGATGTCATGCCGATTGCAGTGTATCGGGAAGTGCGGGAACTGATCCGGGAAACCGTCAGGGAGCATGCCTGTCTTGAGGGTACAACGGTCGACATCTATGTGTCCGCTCCGGGCACATCGATCCCGGACGACCATGAATTGATCGCAACGATTGTGGAGGCGCATACCAGGCAACTGGGGACGGCGCCCGAGTTTGGTACTGAAATCTGGTACTCCGATGCCGCTCACATGAATCGCTACGGCATCCCGACCGTCAACTATGGCTCGGCAGGCCGGATCCGTTCGGGTGGTGGCGGTTTTGATACGCACCAGGGAGAGGCCGTACACATTGGCGATATGCTCGACATTATTAAAGTCTATATACAGTGTATTCTCAGTATGTGTGGTACGGCAGATTGATGGAGAGGGAACAGGATGGCTGAGAAGGCGTTGCATGAATTGCTGGCGGATGCAAAAGTCTACGATCTTGGGCAGGCGTTCTGGCCGGGCATGCCGGTGCATCCGATTGATCCGCCGTTCCAGTTCTACATGTACCGCTACCATGAATATGTAGAGAAAGATCTCGGCAAAATAGAGCCGGGGTTTGGTGATGCCATTTCACTGGTGATCACCTCGATGCATTCGGGGACCCACTTCGATGTACCCGTTCATATGTCACAGGACAACATGGTGCTGGGGCATGACATCCGCCCGCATCAGCGGGATACTGGTTTTGTCGATCTGCCCGAGCCGTTGCACAGCATGGAGTCTGTTCCGCCACTTATATTAAGAGCAGTGATGTTTGATATTCCGGCGGCAAAAGGCATGGATGTGCTGCCGGAGAAATACTCGATCACGGTCGAGGATATGGAAGCTGCTGCCGAACGTCAGGGTATTAGTCTGAATGAAGGTGACTGTGCCTTGATCCGCACCGGCTACGGCCGTTATTTTGAAACCGATGCCGATACCTATTTGTACCAGTGGGCGGGGCTGTCTCCTGAAGCCGTGCGCTGGGTCGCAGCCAAGAAGCCCCGCCTGGTGGGGACCGATAATCTTTCCATTGGCGTGCCCAACCTGTTCGACGCACACCGTGTCCTGTTGGTTGAAAACGGCATTTATGTCATGAAAAGCCTGACATTCGAGGGTCTGGCGGCGGATCAGGTGTCGGTCTCGACGGTGGTGGTTCTGCCGTTGAAGATCAAAGGCGGTGAGGCATCATTGGTGCGACCTGTTGCCATTATCTGAGCCCGGTAAAATTTGAGAATGATATGAAAGACAAGGTATGGATCAGCGAACTGAATGAACGGGATGAAGTACGCGCAGGTTTTGAGCGCAGCAAGCCCGTACAGTTTTACGATACGACGCTGCGCGATGGCGAGCAGGCTGTTGGTGTCGTATTCACTCCTGATGAGAAGTTTGAAATTGCCTGCGGCCTGGCTGACCTTGGTGCAGGGCGTATCGAGGCCGGTTTCCCCAAGGTATCTGAAGCCGATAACCAGGCCGTCAAGCGTATCGTGGAGGCTGGACTGGATGCCGAGATCTGGGGATTTTCCCGTGCCGTCAAGGGAGATCTGGATGCGTTAATCGAGCTTGGACTCGAGGCCACGTTGATCGAGATTTCAACCAGCGATATCAAGATGAAGGCCTATGGCTTTGATCGCAAGCAGGTGATCGAGCGCGTGACCAATGCCATTGCTCATGCGGTCAATAACGGCATGAAGGTATTGTTTTTCCCGGTAGACAGTACCCGTAGCGAGCTTGCGTTTCTGCGTGAGGTCTATGCCGCCGCGATTGAAGCGGGGGCTGCAGAGGTTGCGGTTGTCGACACGATTGGCGCCTGTTCTCCAGAGGCGGTTGGGATCATTATCAATGAAGTCCGGAGTTGGATAGGTGCGGATATACCGCTGCATTTTCATGGACATAACGATTTTGGTTTGGGTACGGCATCTGCCATCGCGGCGGTGCGGGCCGGCGCCGACTGGATACAGGGAACCGTTAACGGCATTGGCGAACGGGCTGGTAATACCGATATCTGCGAAGCCGCGCTTGCGCTGAATTGCTTGTATGACGTGCCGGTTAGCCTGAACCTCGATCAGGCAAGAAGGGTTGCCTCAATGGTAGAAAAGGCCGGTAATTACCGGGTTGACGGATGGCGTCCGGTAGTCGGCGGAAACCTGTTCACCCGGGAGAGCGGCGCGGTTGCCAACCAGTTTCATATTCCCGAGGCTATCGAACCTTACTCTTCTGATCTTGTTTCAGCGCCGAGACGAATAGTGCTGGGTAAGAAAAGCGGCCTGTCCAGCATCAAGCTGAAGCTGGAAGAGCTGGGTATTGATGTGGCGGAGGACCGGCATGCCGACCTGCTTGCGCAGGTCAAAGAACTGGGTACTGCCGCAGGTCGCCTGTTGACGGATGATGAGTTTCGTCAATTGACCGGTTCCCGGTAACCCGTTAATTTGAAAAAATACCGGCCCCGGCGCAGAGAAGCATTAAAACTATCATCGAACCGTTTCGCATCAAGGCTGATTTAACCAGATATCACTAACACAATCGGTTGTTATACATGCGACTATAGCGATATGAGCAACCCCGCTATTCGTTATGCATTTGATAACAAACCCGATACCGGAGCAACGCAATGCGTTGCTGATGGCATTTACTGGCTGCGCATGCCGCTTCCTTACTCAATTAATCATATTAATCTTTGGTTGCTTGAAGACGGAGATGGCTGGGTCGTGGTTGATACCGGTCTCGGAGGTAAGGTTACCAAGGCCATATGGGAGAAAACCTTTAGTGGCGTCATGGGCGGCAGACCCATCAATCATGTAATGGTCACACATTTGCATCCTGACCATACCGGTTGTGCGGGCTGGCTGGTGAAGCGCTTTGCAACTGACTTATGGATGACTCATAGCGAATACCTGTTGTGCCGCATTCTGGCCAGCGATGTCGGCGGGGACGCGCCCAGTGAGGGTTTCAGTTTCTATAAAGGGGCTGGTTTAAATCAATCAGAGCTCGAAAGGTATGGAAAATCTTTTGGTTTTCTTGGCAAGGTGATTGAACCTTTGCCCAAAAGTTTCAGACGAGTGACGGCAGATACGCATTGGTCGATCGGTGGCCATGAGTGGCGAACGATTATTGGTCGCGGACACTCCGTGGAGCATGCTAGCTTGTATAGCGAGCGGCTCAATGTGCTGATCTCGGGCGATCAGCTGTTGCCGTCCATTTCTCCCAATGTCAGCGTGTGGCCTACTGAACCCAGTGCAAACCCGCTCAGGAACTGGCTTGAATCCTTGGCAGCCATGCAGGTCGAGGTAGCTGATGATGTCCTGGTGTTACCCGCACATGGTGAGCCATTCTATGGCGCGCATGAAAGGCTGGATCAGTTAATCGGTGAACATACACATCGGCTTGACGCACTAAGGAGCGTGCTGCATAAACCGCATCGGGCGGTTGATACCTTCACCCACCTTTTCAAGGGCAAAATCACTGATGACAACCTGATTTTGGCCGCAGGGGAGGCCATTGCCCATCTTCACTACCTGCTTGATGAAGGCAGTATCGTTGCCGAGCCTGACGCAGATGGTGTTATCTGGTACAGAAATAACATCTGAATGGCTATGCTGCCCGGTTATAAATCAATCAGTCCAATAATTTGATAATGCCTCCCGGGTATTGACATTTTTGTGCAGAGAATTAAACTTGCTTGCCGCTAACAAGTTTATTATCTCGCATGGCATTAACTGCAGCATCCAAAATGTCTCAAGGTCGTCGTCGAACCCAGGCGGAGCGTTCAGCGCTGGCCGAGTTGCGCATGACAGAGGCGGCCATCGAACTTTTGAATGAACGCGGTATTGGCGGCGCAACGCTGAAGGCGATTGGAGAAAAGGCCGGTTATAGCCGCGGGCTTGCAACTCATCACTTTGGCTCCAAGTCAGGGCTTTTTCGCCTGGTCTTGAGGCGTGTTTCAGCCATCTGGGTGACGCAACTCGACAAGCACGTCGGTTCCAGGACCGGTCTTGATGCACTGCGTATGGGTCTTACGGCGCATTACCGGTTTGTTCGCGGGTTTCCACGGCATGTTTTTGCGATGCAGGTGCTTAATTTCAGTTCACTGGATCCGGGTTCGGACTTCAAACCCAATGTCGCGGAGTTTTTACGTGGGCAGCGTAAAGTGGCGGCCCGCTGGGTTAAAGAGGGTCAAGATGCAGGAACAATTCAGGCCAACATCGATCCGGCAAGGTTTGCCGAGCAATATCTCGGCAGCATTATCGGCATACTGAATCAGTGGCAGATGAGTTCCGGGTTGAGCCTGAAAAAAATGTATCAGGAGTACGAGTCATACCTGTGTGTGTTGGTAAAACCATGACTCATCAATATGCACGAATGGGAACAGCATCAGGATAAATACAGAGGTAAATAAATATGACCGATGCATTGATATTTGATCATCTGCGTACCCCGCGGGGTCGCGGCAAGGCGAACGGCTCGTTGCATGAGATCACGCCGATCAACCTGACCAGCCAGGTATTGGCGGGACTAAGGGACCGCAACGATCTGGATACTGCCTATGTCGATGATGTCGTGCTCGGTTGCGTTGCGCCGGTCGGTGAGCAGGGCGCAGATATTGCCCGGGTTGCCGTTCTGAATGCCGATTATGCCCAGTCCGTACCCGGCAAACAGCTTAACCGTTTTTGTGCTTCAGGCCTGGAAGCAGTTAATTCGGCGGCAGCCCAGATCATGTCGGGGCAGTCAGATTTAACTATTGGCGGCGGCGTGGAATCGATGTCACGTGTGCCGATGATGTCTGATGGCGGGGCCTGGGCGACCGATCCTGAGGTTGCCTATAAAACCTATTTTGTTCCCCAGGGGGTGAGTGCGGATCTGATCGCCACCAAGTATGGATTTTCCCGCGAAGATCTTGATAGCTATTCCGTGGAAAGCCAGCGGCGAGCGGCACATGCCTGGGAACAGGGTTATTTCGCGCAGTCCATATTGCCCGTGAAGGATGTCATCGGCATGACAGTGCTCGATCATGATGAGCACATGCGGCCTGACACGACGCTTGAAAGCCTTAGTACACTCAAGCCTTCTTTTGTTGCGCATGGGCAGCAGGCCGGATTTGATGCAGTTATTCTGCAGAAATACCCGGAAGTTGAATCTGTTGAGCATGTACATACAGCGGCAAATTCAAGCGGTGTTGTTGATGGGGCGGCTGCCGTTCTGGTTGGCAATGCAAAAGTGGGTGAGAAGCTGAACCTCAAGCCAAGGGCACGTATCAGGGCTTTTGCTTCCACCGGTACAGAACCCAGCATCATGTTGACTGGCCCGGGACCAGCGACCGAGAAGGTGCTGAAACGCGCGGGGATGAGTGCGGCTGACATCGATCTCTTTGAACTCAATGAGGCTTTTGCTGCCGTCGTGTTGCATTACATGCAGCAGCTGGATATTCCGCATGACAAGCTCAATGTGAATGGAGGTGCGATTGCCATGGGTCACCCGCTGGGAGCAACCGGTGCGATGATTCTGGGCACGGTGCTGGATGAGCTGGAGCGTCGCGATCTTGGCACAGCCCTGATCACGCTTTGTATCGGCGCCGGTATGGGTACGGCAACCATTATTGAACGTATATAAAAGCGAAACGAACGGAAAAAAAATGAGCAAGACAATTCAATACTCAGTTGATGCCGACGGCATTGCTATCCTGACCCTGGATGTTCCCGGGCGTTCGATGAATGTGTTGACCCCGGAACTGGTTGAAGACCTCAAGATTTGTATCGAAAAACTTGCCGGTGATCAGGCTGTGAAGGGTGCTGTGATTACTGCGGCGAAAACAGCGTTCATGGCCGGCGCTGATCTGAAAGATCTGGTTACAGCCTACGACCGGGGGTTAACAGTTGAAGAGGGTTATTACTTTGGACAATCTTTGTCTCAGGTTTTTCGTCGGTTGGAAACCTGCGGTAAACCGGTTGCTGCAGCGATCAACGGCATTGCTCTGGGTGGTGGGTTGGAACTTTGCCTGGCCTGCCACTATCGCGTACTCACAGACGACCGGAAAGCAAAAATAGGTTTGCCCGAAGTCACGATTGGTTTGTTGCCGGGGGCGGGCGGTACGCAACGGTTGCCACGGCTGATTGGTATTCGTGAAGCCCTGCCGTTGATGCTGGAAGGCCGCCAACTCACTCCGGACAAGGCTTTAAAGCTGGGCGTTGTGCATGAACTGGCACCGCTCGACCAACTGGTCGAGCGGTGCCGCTGCTGGGTGCTCGAAAAAGGTGATCCGGAAGCGCCATGGGATAAAAAGGGTTTTCGTGTGCCCGGCGGTGCCGGAGCCATGCACCCGAAATCCATGGAGACTTTTATGGTCGGAACCTCATTACTGGCCGGTAACGCGTTTCATAATTATCCGGCTCCCAAGGCAATCATGTCTGCCGTCTATGAGGGTACGATCACGCCCTTTGATACCGGTTTGCAAATTGAGGGAAAGTATTTTGCCCAGCTGATATCCGGTGTGGTGGCGCGCAACATGATGCGCACGCTGTTTGTTAACAAGGGAGAAGCAGATAAATTGGTGCGCCGGCCTGATGCGGTCGAAAAATCTGCCGTCAAAAAATTGGGTGTTCTCGGTGCTGGGATGATGGGCGCCGGTGTTGCCTATGTTTCGGCGCGGGCGGGTATCGAAGTAATTCTGCTGGATACGGATCTTGAAGGCGCCGAGAAGGGTAAGGCTTATTCGCAGGCCTTGCTGGAAAAGGGCATCAGTCGTGGTAAATCGACACGCGACAAGGCTGACGCCTTGCTGCGGATGATCAGGCCGACGACCGACTACGCGGATCTGGAAGGTTGCGACCTGGTGATCGAGGCAGTCTTTGAAAGCCGGGAAATCAAGGCCGAGGTAACCGCACAAACTGAAGCCGTAATACCAGAGACCGCCATCTTTGCCAGTAACACGTCGACATTACCGATTACGGGGCTGGCTGAAGCATCGGAGCGGCCGGAGAAATTTATCGGCATTCATTTTTTCTCCCCGGTGGACAAGATGCCGCTGGTAGAAATCATCGTGGGTAAGAAAACCTCAGATGAGGCCATTGCACGAAGCCTCGATTATGTACAGCAGTTGCGCAAGACCCCGATAGTCGTTAATGACAGTCGGGGGTTTTATACATCCCGCTGTTTTATGACTTTCTGTAACGAAGGGATGACCATGGTGTCCGAGGGCATCAGTCCGGCACTGATAGAAAACGTGGCGAAGATGACCAGTATGCCGGTCGGTCCGCTGGCGGTGATTGATGAAGTCACCATTGAGCTTGCCTACAAGGTCAGCAGGCAGGCCGAAGTGGATCTTGGTAAAGCATTTCAACCGATTTCCGGTTTGGGTGTGGTTAAAAAAATGGTCGATGAGCTCGATCGCAAAGGAAAGAGGTACGGCAAGGGATTCTATGAATATCCGGAGGGTGGGCAAAAGCATCTGTGGCCGGGGCTTGCTGAACATTACCCGCTCGCTGCAGAACAGCCGTCGGTCGATGAAATAAAAAACCGTTTACTGATCATCCAGGCCCTGGAAACCGCGCGTTGTTATGAGGAAGGTGTACTGACCCATCCGGCTGAAGCCGATCTGGGTTCCATATTTGGCTGGGGCTTCCCGCCCTGGACCGGCGGCACACTGTCCTTTATAGACACCATGGGTATTGGAAAATTTATTTCTGAATGTGATCGTATGGCTGAAATCTATGGTCCTCGATTCGAGGTTTCGGACTGGCTCAGAGCGAGAGCTGAGAAGGGAGAGACATTCCACCCAATTGCCTGACTGAGCTTTAATAGCAGCAGGAGAACACAGTGTGAAAAGAATCATATTCGATATGGAACATGACATGTTCCGTGACTCGGTTCGCAAGTTCATGCAAAAAGAGGTTGCCCCGCATGTCGATGACTGGCGCGAGGCAGGCATCGTAGACCGGGATGCTTTTCGCAAGGCCGGTGAACAGGGCTTGCTGACGAGAAATACGGCGGTCTGGGGATAGAAGATTTCCGCTACGAGCAAATCCTTATCGAAGAAAATGTCCGCCATGGCGATGCATCATTTTTTCTGTCTTTGCACAGTCGCCTGGTAGGACCCTATATCGGCAAACTGGGTACCGAGGAGCAAAAGCAACGCTTCCTGCCCGGCTGTGCCAGCGGTGAGCGGATCCTGGGAATTGCCATGACGGAGTCCGGAGCCGGCAGTGATCTTGCCGGGATGAAAACCCAGGCCAGGCAAGAGGGTGATCACTGGGTTCTGACCGGTTCCAAGACTTTTATTTCCAACGGGATCAACGGTGACCTGTTTGTGGTTGCTGCCCGGACCGTGCCTGATAAGCGGCACGGGCTCGGATTATTCCTGGTTGAGGGTGATATGGTGGGCTTTGAACGCGGCCGCAATCTTAAAAAGATGGGACTCAAGGCTCAGGACACTGCCGAACTTTTTTTTGATAAGGTAAAACTACCGGCAGTTAATGTACTCGGTGATCCGGAAAAGGGTTTTTATAACCTGATGCATTTCCTTGTCGAGGAGCGCTTGATTAATGCGGTCGGATCAATTTCACATGCCCAGGTAGCCTTTGATCTCACTATGGACTACATCGGGGAGCGAAAAGCATTTGGCCAATCGATTGCCGCATTTCAAAATACACGTTTTAAAATGGCCGATATGGGTGCGGAAGTCATTCGAGTGGACCGGGTGGCTATGCCGCAAGAGTCAGCAAAACCCGGGGTTCAGAGGGCCGGGGCTCAAAAGGCCAGAGATCCCCTGATCCGGGGGCGTCGCTCAATCGCACTGAATCTGAAATCAAAGGCCGGTATTGGAGCGCTGTTGCGACTCATCGATCAGGCTGATGCTTTGTTTGAAGGGTTCCGTCCCGGTGTGGCGGAGCGTCTGGGTTTTGGGCCGGAGCAATGCCTGGAACGCAATCCGCAACTGGTTTTCGGACGGCTGACCGGCTGGGGCCAGGAAGGCCCGTTGGCACAGGCTGCAGGTCATGACATAAATTACATTGCACTTTCCGGCGCACTACATTCAATTGGTCGCCGCGGGCGGAAACCGGTTGCGCCTTTAAATCTGCTGGGTGATTTTGGTGGTGGTGGATTATTGCTGGCGTTTGGAATGGTCTGTGCATTATTCGAAGCCGGCCGTTCCGGAAAAGGGCAGGTGGTGGATGCAGCCATGCTGGATGGCGCTACGTCAGTGATGTCCATGTTCTTTGGCTTTGCCGCTAACGGTTGGTTCGATGATGCCCCGGGCAGCCATATGTTGGGCTCGGCGGCTCCCTTCTATGACACGTATGAAACTGCAGACGGGCAATACATATCGATTGGTTCACTGGAACCGAAGTTTTTTTTCAAGTTAACATAACGGTGCGGAGCAAGAAGAATGTAACCCGACCTTAACCATTAGGATGCGCATGTAAGCCATTGATAATCGATTTCAGTTGCATGATGTTAAGCCATTACTTGTAATTCTGCAGATATGCTGTATATTTGTTTATGAGTCCCAACCGATGACGCAACACCGATTAGGGCTAAAAATAATACGTATATAATTTGGAAAGGCCACAGCAGGCGTAAGCCTGTGTCGGAAAGCTACGGATCTTAAGATTCTGTCATCATGTATCTTTATGTGTATGACATTAGGCGAGATCGCCGAGCTGCCACCTCTGAAGATGCGTCCTATCTGGTAATATTTGGAGGTTCATTAAATGAATAAGGTACTTCTTGCACTTGCATTATTTGCAGTGTCCTGGTCCGCTAACGCGGTAACATTGGTTTTGGTCTCCCATCAGACTACAGCACAAGGTGGCGTCGCTTCTTTGTACACTAAGGGTGAGACCGTATTCACCGCACCCTTTGCTGGGCCATCAACTGCAGTTTGGAGTTGGGACGGTACTACGCTGAGTTCAACCGGCGTGTATAATGCTGTAGCTGCCATTCATCCTGGTTCTACCATCCTTGCGGATCAGGTTACAGATCTGAATATCGATACGAGTACTAGCTCGGCTGGTGGAACCGCCGCTTACGCATGTTTAGAAGGCACTTTTCTTGCAAGTGTGTCGAACAATGGTTGCGGTGGCTATGCATGGGGCACCAATGGAATAGATGAGTCCAGCGTGAGCTATGGACCGGGTCTGACGGCTTCGCTCACCCTCGGCGGCGATGACACCCCTGCCGGAGCACTGCGTACTATTGCAGCCTTTGACTACGGTCTCGATGGCGTCACAGGCACAGGTCTTGCCCTTGGTGATGCAGTTTACATCGGCACGGGCATTGCACTTGGCTCCACTGGCGGTGAAAGGATGACCTTCACCGTGGTTCCGGTACCGGCAGCTGCCTGGCTGTTTGGTTCTGCCTTGGGACTGCTTGGTTGGATGCGACGCAGAGCTGCGTAACAGCATTTAATAAGCTAACAGAAGAAGCCCGCTTTTTAGCGGGCTTCTTTTTGTCTGAATTTTGAGCTTTGCAAATTGATGCTTCCAAAGGTATCTGGCATATGCCTAAAAGATCACCTTAACCGGTATTTGCCTAATTCTCTTATCTGACCTACGGCCTCATGATCCTCTGTAACGATTTGTTTTGTTGTAACGAGGAGATCTGTCTGACGTCAGCGCCTATGGGGCAGATATAGTTCTGGTTTAAGTGAGTGTTTTTGTTCATCCTGACCTGAGGAGTTGAGATGAGACAGAAACCAGCAGGACGACAATCATCGTCCGAACACATCATTAAAGACATCAAGCGCAAGACGCGTAAGCAATACAGTGCCGAGGAGAAGATCCGCATTGTGCTGGATGGATTGCGTGGCGATGAGGAAAAACCGGTCAACAATTGAAAGTCTTAATAACCTGCAGATCTGGAGTCCTGCGGCCGGAGGCATGATTCCATTGCGTCAGGTGGTGTCTGATTTTAAGACGACGTTTGAAGACGAAATCATCATGCGGCGTAACCGCAAACCCACCATTATTGTTTTTGCCGACCCGATCACCGGCACGGCAAGCAAACTGTTTGCTCGCGTACGGCTACAGATCGAAGCTATTGAACTACCCGCTGGCTATGAGTTGGAGTGGGGTGGGGAATATGAGGATTCCGGGAATGCTCAGGCGGGGTTGGCCGCGAGTATTCCGATGTTTGTACTGGTCATGATCCTGGTTACGGTCATGTTGTTCAACTCGCTGCGTCAGCCATTAATCATCTGGCTGGTAGTGCCGCTCGCCCTGATAGGTGTCACCGTCGGCCTGCTTGCCACCGGACAGCCATTCGGTTTCATGTTATTGCTTGGATTTCTCAGCCTGATGGGCATGCTGATCAAGAATGCTATCGTACTGATTGATGAGATCAACCTGCAGAGCGAGGAAGGTAAGGATCTGATATCTGCCATCCTGGATTCCGGTGTCAGCCGGCTCAGACCTGTGGCAATGGCTGCTTTAACAACGGCGCTGGGCATGATTCCGTTGATTTTTGACGCCTTTTTCGTGGCGATGGCGATCACCATCATTGCAGGCCTGATGTTTGCGACAGTACTGACCATGGTGGTGGTCCCGGTGCTATATGCAACTTTCTACAGGACAGAATCTACCTGATGGCTGGCAGGGCTTGTTTAGGGCCCATTCTGAGTCAGTCATTGATATATATAGCTATCGTTCTTGCAGGCGCATTCCTGCGCAGTTAGAAATTGTGCCTTTTGCGAGATTACTGAATCTTGCCCCACTTCATAATCAGTTATAATTTCAGGGCAAGAAATATTTATTCGTAGAGTTTATCAGGGTTGGTTTGTGAAAAAGGTAATTGTATTTATTGTTGCCATCGGTGTACTGGCCGGGGCATACAGTTTTTTTGTGAAACAAGACAAGCCGTCCGGGCGCCCATATTTTGGAGGTCCGGTTAAAGTTGTTGCAGAACCGGTCGTGCGCCAGCCGCTGATCAAGACAATAGAGGCATTGGGTACTGCTCTTGCCAACGAGTCGGTCACCCTGACGGCAAGTCTCAATGAAACAGTTCGCCGGGTAAACTTTGAAGATGGTGAATTTGTTGAGGCTGGCACCATACTTGTTGAGCTTAGTAATGAAGAAGAAGAGGCGCAACTTGCTGAAGCGAGAGCTAACCTGGATGAAGCCAAACGGCAATTGGCACGCTTGGTGGGTCTTGATAAGCGAGGCATTGCAGCGACATCCGAAGTTGATGAAGCGCGATCACTTGCCGAAGCCGCTCAAGCGCGACTGAACACCGTTATCGCACGTCTTGATGACCGGCTGATTCGGGCTCCTTTCAGTGGTGTGCTCGGTTTCCGTGAGGTTAGTCCTGGCAGTCTGCTAATGGCCGGTACTGCGATTACGACGCTTGATGATGTCGCGAAAATAAAACTGGATTTTACAGTGCCGGAAACAGTTCTGAACCTGATGAAACCCGGCAGTAATATTTTGGCGCGCAGCGTGAGTTGGGGTGACCGCGATTTTGTTGGGGTTATACGGGCGGTAGGCTCCCGCGTGGATCCGGTTACTCGTGCTGTGGCGGTCAGAGCACTGATAGCCAATGAAGATCGTGCGCTTCGGCCCGGTATGTTGTTGACGGTGCGAGTCATTACTGAAGAAAGACGGGCTTTTATGGTGCCGGAACGTGTTGTGGTCCAGGTTGGCGATAAGGCATTTGTTTATGCGGTTGATAGCGAAAATATAGCTCACAAGCAAGCTGTGCAACTCGGCACTCATCAGGCGGGTAATGTTGAAATTGTATCCGGAGTGAATGAGGGTGATCTGATTGTTATACAGGGGGTCATCAAATTGCGTAACGGTTCGCAGGTTACATTCGCCAATGATGCTGCCAAGATAGCGAAAAAAGAACGGCCGAGGTAACCCGCATGTGGCTCTCTGACGTATCAGTAAAACGTCCGGTCTTTGCAACAGTTATTGCTTTATTGTTGGTTGCTTTCGGTGTGCTTTCGTTCAGCGTGCTGGAGGTGCGCGAGTATCCCAATATTTCTGCGCCGGTTGTGTCGGTAAATGTGAATTATCCTGGTGCTTCAGCTGCGGTCGTCGAAAGCCGTATTACGCAAATTCTTGAAAGCCAGGTTAGCGGCATCGAGGGGGTCAAGAGCATTGAGTCCAGGAGCGTTGATGGACGATCGACGATCTCTGTTGAATTCGACCTGAATCAGGATATTGACAGTGCTGCAAATGATGTCCGTGACCGGGTTGGTCGGGTGACCTGGAGGCTGCCGAATGATGTTGAACTGCCGGTTATCGCTAAACAGGATGCCAATGCGTCACCGATTCTTTATCTGAATCTGGCTGGTTCGAACCTGGATCTTATGCAACTGACGGATTTCGCTGAGCGCTACGTCCGTGATCGCCTGGCTATTGTTCCTGGCGTTTCACAGATCCAGATGAATGGCCTTGGCCGGTCGTCGATGCGGGTCTGGTTGGACAGGGTTGCGCTTGCAGCACGCAACCTGACTGTTCTTGATGTCGAGAATGCGTTACGGCGTGAGAATATTGAGCTACCGGCCGGGCGTGTCGAGTCGAAAGATCGTGAATTTCCGGCTCGTATCGCACGCAATTATGAGACTGCGGAAGAGTTTCGGCGGCTTGTGATTACCAAGGGTTCTGACGGCCATCTGATTCGGCTTGGGGAAGTTGCCAAGGTCGAGGTTGCACCCAGTGGTTCCCGTACGATTTTCCGTACAAATTTCAAAGATGCGGTGGCTTTTGGAATCGTCAAACAATCGACTGCAAATACTGTTGAGGTCATCAACGGAATTAATGCAGAAATGGAGAAAATAAATACTCAACTCCCCGAGGGGATGGTACTGACCAAGAGTGCGGATGACTCCTTGTTTATCCGTGCAGCAATTAAGTCGGTTTACCTGACAATTTTGATTACCACGGTATTGGTAGGTTTTGTGATTCTGGCATTTCTGGGTAGCTTTCGAGCCATGCTGGTGCCGGTGACAACGATACCGGTTTGTTTGACGGCGGCATTCATTATTCTGGCTGCTTTTGGCTACTCGATTAACCTGGTTACTTTACTTGCCCTGGTGCTGTCGATCGGTCTGGTGGTCGATGACTCAATCGTCGTGCTTGAGAATGTCCATCGACGTATCGAGCAGGGGGAAGAACCTCTGTTGGCGGCCTATAAAGGTACCCGGCAGGTGGCATTTGCGGTCATCGCCACCACGGCGGTACTGGTTGCAGTATTCGCGCCTATTGCTTTTTTGCAGGATAATATTGGGCGAATTTTTTCGGAGTTGGCTGTTACTGTCTGTGCGGCGGTTATTTTTTCAAGCGTGTTGGCGTTATCACTCGCGCCAATGATGTGTTCGAAGTTATTGCGCCCGGCAAGACAGGAGAACCGTATCACGCATGTGCTCGATCGTGGTTTTGAACGAGTAGCCGGGAGTTATGAAACTATCCTGCGCGCCAGTCTTGGCGCGCCGGTGCTGGTTATTATGATACTGCTTGGTATTGTAGCCGGTGCCTACGCGCTGTTTCAGGTAATCCCGCAAGAATATGCCCCGAAGGAAGACCAGGGCATTTTCTTCGCAATCGTAAAGACAGCGGAAGGAACGAACATTGACTATATGACCGATCAGGTCAAGAAACTCGAGCGTCCGCTCATGCCGCTGGTAGAATCCGGCGATATACAACGAGCGCTTGTGCGTGCGCCAAGTTGGGGGCAAACAGCGCCAAACGGCGGGATCATTATTGTCAGCATGGCGCCATGGGACGAACGAAAGGTTTCGACGGCTGAGGCGCTGGGGCGCATGGCGGGTGCGTGGAGCCAGTTTCCGGATGTTATGGCGTTTACCTTTATGCGCACGGGTGTGTCGCGCCACGGCGGCGGGCAGCCGGTACAATTAGTGCTGGGTGGCAGCAATTATGCTGAGTTGATCCGCTGGCGGGATGTGATTCTAAGCAAAGCCAAGCAAAATCCGCGCCTGACCCGACTTGATTCCGATTTGAAGGAAACTCAACCGCAATTGCTGGTTCACATAGATCAGGATCGTGCGGCTGCCATTGGTGTTTCGGTCGAAACCATCGGTCAGACATTGCAGACCATGATGAGTGAGAAGGTTGTCACCACCTATGTTGTCGATGGTGAGGAGTATGATGTCATCCTGCAGGCAAAAGATGACCAGCGTGCTACACCAGACGATCTGACAAATATTTATGTAAGGCCGGTACGTTCGGGTCAGTTTGCACCTGATCTGGTGCCCCTGTCGAATCTCATTTATACCGAAGACACTGCCGGCAGCAGTTCGCTGAATCGTTACAATCGCTTGCGGTCAATTACGATCAGCGCGACTCCCGCACCTGGCTATGCGCTCGGTGATGCTCTTGAATTCCTTGAAGGAGTTGTGCGCAGTGAACTGCCATCGACTGTGCATATCGACTATAAGGGTGAGTCACTGGAATTTAAAGAATCTTCGGGGGCAACCTACTTTATGTTCGGCATTGCCCTGCTGGTTGTTTTCCTGGTACTTGCCGCACAGTTTGAAAGCTTTGTTCATCCGCTGATTATCATGGTTACCATGCCGCTGGCACTGGCAGGCGGGCTGCTTGGGCTGGCACTGGCCGGGAAGACACTAAATATTTACAGTCAGATCGGTGTGATTATGCTGATCGGGATTGCGGCCAAGAATGGTGTTCTCATCGTAGATTTTATCAATCAGCTGCGTGATCAGGGGGTTGAGTTCAAGCAGGCCATCATCGACGGTGCACGTATTCGGTTTCGTCCTGTCATCATGACGACTGTATCGACAGTAATGGGGTCCATGCCGTTGATGCTGGCAACGGGTCCCGGTTCAGAAAGTCGCAGCACACTTGGTATCGTGATGTTCTGGGGGGTGTCACTGGCAGCGGCATTTTCGCTCTTTGTAGTGCCCGTATTCTATAATCTGTTTGCCCGTGGCACGGGCACGCCTGACATGGTTAGCAAGAAACTCGAAGCGCTTCAGGGAGAATAGGGTCGAACTTTTATTTGCTGCAAATGAGTTCTCTGCGGCAGGGAGCGACATTCAAAATTTGAAGGCGAATCCAAGGCTTAGGTAAGGATACAGATCGAGGTTTTCAATTTCATCCTCAAGTTCAGCTTCTGCATTTGTAATTTCGGCGGCCACCTGTGCGGCAATACCGGGATCGACCTCGGATGTTACGATTAATACATCAGGATTTCCCTGAAAGTATACGCCGATATCAATTGTAAAGGCCCAACGCCCGTCACCAACGGCATTGCCCCAGCCCACGCCGAGGTAAGGTGCGACACTGTCAAAATCAATTTTTGTGCTGACAGTGCCGATTTCATCAGCATTAAAGACCAAGTCACCGAACTCAACAGTCGTGCCCGGTGTGCCGCGCCCGGTGCCAGAGATTTCATTGCCGTTTGCGAAGACGCCACCGGAAATGCGAAAGCTGCCGCCCACGGGGTGCCAGTCGATAAGCGCACCGAATGAATTCAGGTCAAGATCGAGTTCATAGTCAATGCCGCCCTCGTTCTCATCAAAGTTATATTGGAATAAGTTAATTACGCCTCGTGCATTCACTTTTTTGCTGATACCCAGCGTTGCATTGAGACCTAGACCGGGCGTTCCACCTTGGGCGCCCAGCGCAAAGTTGATAGCATTTGCATTGCCAGCAGCAGCGCATAAACTCAGTAGGATGATTAGATGTCGCATTTTCCTCGCCTGATGATATTTCAATACAGCTCGAAACGAGCTTATCAAAGGCCTGAGTTTGCAAGTGTGACCTTCGTCAACATTGTGGCTTGCAGATGCTGATCAGTTGCGTGTGACGACACCAGGGGCTGATTAGGAAATTATTTGACTTTTCGGCCTGATAATTTGTGATGTCGGTGGGCTGTATCCCTATAAACCTCGAGTTAGGGCGTGATCCATTGGCTGGCAGGGATTATTTTATCTTCTGTTTCGCTGGAAAACTTCCCTATGTAGACCCCCTTTGAAGCAAAGCGTTGACCTGGTCCAAGGCTGAGGCGGGGATATGCACCAGTTGCCTGTGTATTTTCAACCATATGCTCCATTTTTTCGATCATGTAATTACGGGAATAGTTATCAAGCATACGTTTTATTGCCATCCCGGTTATGATGGCAGAGAATAAAGTATTGGCCTGCAGGCGCAAATACGGACTTTCAATTTCTCTTGTGCGCAACCATGGTTTGGTTCGCATCATTCCACGGGCATTCAATTCCGGCAATGCATAGGGATGAACAATAAATACCTTATCTCTGATTCTTTTTGGCACTGATTTGAAAGGTTGCTCTATGAGGCTGCCGGAAATATAAATTTCGTCAATTCCATTGACGTTATTCAACCCCGCGTCAATTGAGTGCAAATATTTATCATCGAGCCATAGAACGAGTATGGATGGCTGTTCTTGCTCAATCAGAGTCTGCCAGTAGGCGGCTGTCAGAGTATCGGCATCTTCAATTACCTGTTGGCTGATGCTGAACGTGTCATGAGTTTGCATAGCTTTATTCAAGGCCTGTACCGGCATAGATCCGCCCGGGTTACTATGGAATACTTGTAATATTTTTTCCGGTTTTTTTGTATTGGGCTTGATATAGGTCAGATATTTTGCCAAAGCATTGGCCTCAAGGGTTACGCCTTTGTTGAAGTACAGATTGTAATAATTGGTTTCCGAAATAAATGGGTAGTCGGTTGTAGGGAACAGGCAAGCCAGTTCGTTCGCTTCACAGAAATTGTGTATGGGTTGCCAACTCCCTGTGCCAATTCCGCCTATCAGGGCAAAAACCGGTTGTGATTGATAAAATGAATCAAGTTGTTCGCGCCATGTCTCCCTGGGGCCGCTTAGTTTCCATATATGGAGCTTCCAGGCGCGATAGGAAAAGTCGCGCCAATTCCGATGCCAGGCGCCGCGCTTTGCGCGGATTGTTTCGCCTCGTCCCTCTGCGCTTCTGTCGTGAAAGAAACTTTCCAGCACATCTACCATGGCTTTTTGTTTCCCAGGATCGACACCTTCGGTTATAACCGTAGCAAAATTTATGACCGTATCGGTGACGCCAGGAGATGGTTTATCAGATATTGATTTCAAATAGGCAGTTAGATATTCAATCTCAAGTTCGCTGAATATATATCGTGGCATCAGCGAATCGAGTTTGCGTCCAGATGAATCTATGCCGTCGCGTATTACCTGTGCGAGCGTTTCTTCATTATAGGCGGGACGCATAGGTTGCGAGCGGGTATATTCCTTTCTGCCAGATGTTATATTTTTAAATAGCAGTTGACGGCGTATTTCTTGTCCGCGCCAGAGTGCGGTTCCTGTTATCGGTGGCACAATTATGCCACTCTCGCTTGATCCAAATCCACTGCGCCGATGACAACTCATGCAATTGAGTTGACTGCCGCTGATCTCAATGTCACTCTGGATAATTGCTTTAAGTGGTTGTCCGGATGGAAGAATGCCTTCACGGTATATGCGTTTTCCGGCTTCTATCGAATCCACCGCAGTTGTTTCCGCCTGCACCTGGGCAATGCTGACAAGCAAGACTGCGACGGTTACCTGTACCGTCATCAACATAATGGTAAAGAATTTTCGAAAGCTATGCATACTGATCAGTTGGCTACTATACGCCGGTATTCATTGGTTAAATCAGCAGCACCGACAAATCCATCGATACGCAACCATGAATCACTGCGGGCGGCACGTATAAAAGTATATGGCTCATGATTCATCTTGTTGCCTCGGAAAATATCAAAGGCTTTCTCGACAGCAATGATATCGTCCAGATTACCGGTTAGAAAATGCCACTGTGGTCCGGCATGAAATTTTTCTGCATACTTGCGTAATTCTTCCGGTGTGTCGTGCTCGGGATCTATCGAGATAGAGACCATTCTGATGGTTTCCAGATCTGAGCCAAGATGATTCTGGGCCTGAGAAAACATCGCGCTTAAAACCGGGCAAATTGACGGGCAGGAGGTGAAAATGAAGTTCACCATGAGCGGTTTGTCATTGTCCAGTGCTGAGCTAAGTGATACGGGGGTTCCGTTCATATCAGTCAGCGTGACATCCGGTGGTTCAATTAAATGGAATGAACGCTGAAAACTCTTTTCAGACTCCGATGCACGGTGCTCCGGGTGATCTGCTGCGTATAATGTATTTATCGTAATATTTCCGGCCAGCAGAAATATTATGGCAAGTAACACTTGTCTGTAAATAATTATATTGCTGTGTCCCAATAAATTTCTTATTTTGTTCATAGCTGATCGTCTCTATAGGTATCTGAATGCCACTTTCGACTTGTCTTTGCTTGCCTGTTGACGATAAATGATCCTGACAGAATACTATTAGTTGTAATTCTAGCAGTAATAGAAAAAGTTAGGTTTGACGCCAGTCACAAACAGGGCAGTCGATTGCTATGGCACTAAGCCTGAAGGTCCGGATGGCTGAAAAAATCCTTTTTTTATGCTACCCAGGTCATAAAAATTAATAATGCCGTCACTGTTAAAATCGGCATCAGGGTTAAAGTTTGAGTCGGTGCTTTTTAGGAAGAAGTTAGACTTGAATATCGCAAGGTCGCTATAGCTTGTGAAACCGTCATTGTCCAGATCGGTATCGCAATCGTTACCAAAACCATCACTATTAGTATCCTGTTGGTTCGGGTTACTTGCCAGTATGCAGTTATCATTCGCATCAATGATGCCATCCCCGTCACTATCAATGCCAATGGTTACGGTCAGATAATCATTCAGGATTATTTGTTGAGAAATTGTGTTGTTATATGAATATATGCTCAAACGAAGCGTATGTTTTCCGGCCACAAGTCCGGATGTATCCCATTGTCCCAACTGCCCGTTCTCAAAGCCACCGATCCCGCTTATGCCCGTCCACTGCCATCCTATTGGGTCATGATCACATGTATTGAAATCATCCCCGGCACAAAATTCAACCCAATAAAACGATCCGGCCTGTGTATTATCCCGCCCGTTAATTACACTGCCGCCGATACTGATACTATCCCCGATGGTGTAGCTATGATCAGGTGTGGTAATTCTTATCGCAACAGGTGAGTACAGCGGATCACCATACAGGATGCCGCTGTTACGCATATCATTGAACCACACGGCATCGCCCAGCGGCAGCCCGCGAAAGAAATACGCCTGTGTTTCAAGTCCTTGAAAACAGAAGGCACACCCGTCTGACTGGTGGTGACTCAGGCTTCCCCAGAAAGCAACGCCATTCAGGCGATTCAGAAAATTGGCCGCATGGTCGCCAACGGCTGTTTGCCTGTGACCGTTGTCAAATGACCCGTTTTGCAAAATCTCGGTGTTGTTACCGATGCGCTTCAGGCTGATCTCATCAAGACCCAGTTCTCCGTCCACCGGGCCGGATGTATCAATTCGTACAGTCAATTGATCGAATTGTGATGTCAGGTGAGACGGGGGGTCGAATTGAATAATAGTTTCCGCATAAGTCCAGTTTGTGTTCCCGAAAGACACTGAACCGACCGGCAGGAAACCATATTCGACCGGGGTGCCTCCTCCTGCCACATCCTCAACCAACAGTGTGGCCCGGAGGGTGGTTGGGCTGGTTATCTGTTTGGCCTTGTGCCAGAAGCTGATCCGATATTGAGGCGGGTTGCTGGCATTAATTGTCTCGGGCGCAACTGTGACACTTTGAGCAAGTTTAACAATATGCTCGTCACGACATTCCACTCCGGGAGGTATGGAGTAATCTGATGTCTCATAGCATCTGGGTTGTTCAATTTCATCACTATTCATGAACCATAAGCTGAATGAATCATTATGGCCCTGGTTGGTAAGAACTTCGGAGAAAGCCAGTTGATTCAAATCGCCGCTATTAGTATCGGGTCTCCACCCGGTAGGCCAGATTGTGAAATATGACACGGGGTAGGATTGATGGTTGTAACCGATGAAACCATCGGATACTCCCGTGCATTGAGTATTGAGCTCCTGGAATATATCTGTTGAAGCAGTACGGCAGGCTGCTGGGTTTGCCGCCTGATCACATAGCGTTACCGTGCAGCTTGCATCTTTGCGCCAGTTGAGTAGCGAGTCGAAGCTGTCGCTGGTTTTGGAACCATCCAACCAGCCCATGTAAACTAGTGCATCGACAACCTTTGGTTGCCTGGAGTTGGCGGTACCCGGGGGGCTGTCTTCAGTGGTCGAGATTTGTGCCTTACATGATACCGGGGTCCTTCCTTGCAGGCTTGAGGCAGAATGATTCAGGTTATCGACACACAGTTGATCTGTTTCATTGAACAATCCCAGCACATAACGCCAGTCCGGGTAGATTTGTAACCCCGTACTGTGATCCTTTAAGCGCCAGAATCCTGTGGAACCGTAAAGTTTGCCGTATATACCCTGCGCTTCTGCCGCCAGGGTGCGGTCGACAAGGCTTTCCGCTGCTCCGCGAGTAAGTCCGTCGATTCGGCCCACGATAAGTTCCCTGTCCTGTGCAGGTATGACCCCCCGCATACCCCGTCCGTCACCAAAAGCAATGCCGCGCTGAGGGAGCTGGAAAGGCACGTCTTCTGTGAAATAATTGATCAGCCAGTAGCGGAGATAGTTGTCGACTGAGGTTGGGGCGTTTGCAAATGAAAGCGTTGAACCATCAACGATCATGCGTGTAGGAATACCACGGGTAGTTACCAGATAACGTATTTTTGTGTGCTGGCGAAGCTGTTCAGTCGAGTCAGGGCAATAATATGGTGGATCGCCATCCACGCAGGTTGCCGGCGATAGCCCGGGATCATCAAGGGTATTTTTCTGCATGAAATGAATAACCTGATCACGAAGATCCCTGAATTCATCCCAGCTTATAAAGTAACTGTTACGAATCCGGACATGGACGATGTTATTCGGGTTGATATTGCGCTGACTTGCGTAGTACTCACCAATTCCTTCGGAGTCTGATGAGTTATCGTTAACTATAATAAGTACATCATCGCGCTGAGCGTAGGTTGGTGGAGTACCAAACGTGCCAATAATGAGTAAGCATGCAATAACACGGATAGCTGGATAGCCCATATTGATTCATCCGTTTAGATTGCAGGATGACATATTGTCATGGCGCTAAACCTGACGGTCCCGGTGGTGCAAAGAAACCAATTCGCATTATTGCCAAGTCGGCAAAATTAATGAAGCCGTCACCATTTAGATCGGCGTCCGGGTCAAAGCCCGGGTCTGTGCTGCCCGTGAAAAATACTGACTTGAGAAAACCCAGATCAGCAAAGTTTACGGTACCGTCATTATTCAGATCAGCATCACATTGGTTGCCAAAGTCATCACCATTGCTATCGTATTGATTCGGATTATTGTCCAGTATACAGTTGTCGCAACTATCAACGATGCCATCTGCATCAGTGTCAACACCCCCTGGCGGGCAGTGAAGATAATCATAGGCCGCTACCGCATCGACCAGACCATAGCCATAATCGTTGTCCGCGCCGGGTGCCCCAAGATCGATCGCTGATTGCATCAGGGCGTCTTCAAGTTCTGCAACACTCTTGTCCGGGAAAGCGCTGAGTAGTAGTGCCATGACTGCAGAGATGTGCGGGGCAGAAAAGGATGTGCCGGATTGATGCACGTAAAGTGGCATGCCAAGCAGCGAGAGGTCGGTTGTATAGACCGACACGCCGGGGGCAACGATTTCAGGGAAGATAGCGTTGTCGCAGGTTGATGTTCCGCGGCTGCTGAAACCTGCTAAATTCTGTGTATTATCCACTGAACCGATTGCAAAGGCCTCGGCAATATTGGCGGGGCTTATGCTGGTATTAGCACCCGGGCCTTGATTCCCGGCTGAGAACACTACAGCGATACCGGCGGCCTTGAGCGCCTGTATATCTGGTTGAAAGGTTGGAATACATTGGTTTACATGCTCCTTCAGCCCCCATGAGCTATTGACGACATCGGGGCCGTCGTTGGTTTCAGGATTTCCATCCGGATCCATCAGCCACTGGAAACTGCTATGGATTTCACTAACCGGCGCATCACCAGCATCATTAAATATTTTTGCGGCGATCCATCTTGCGTTTGGGGCAACGCCGGTTGTTGTTCCTGTTCCTCCTGAAACGTCACTGCCTACCATTAGGCCCATAGTTTGTGTGCCGTGTCCGTGCTTATCAAAAGGAATCAACGGATGCTCATCATGTGGGTCAAACCAGCTATTGTTGCCGCCCCGCCATTTTGTAGTGAGATCCGGATGATTCAGATCTACACCGCTATCCAGGCTGGCAATGACGATTCCCTGGCCGGTGTACCCAAGTGCCCAGACATCCGGTGCCTTGATCAGCGAGAGGTTTGGTTCCGGCAGTCCTGTTGGTGCGTCATTATCAAGAATTTGACCGCTGGCGCTCAGATCAGCAATAGCTGCACCGACAGAGTTGCTGAGTGTTATTGTGAAGTCTTCAGTTGCCTCATTGACGGTATCTTCCAAAATCGGTACCAGTATGGTCTGTTCCGTGTCACCCGGGGCAAAACTCAGCTGTCCGTTAACTGCCATATAATCGGCGCCGGCAGTTGCTGTGCTATTACTGCTGGCATAGTCAACCGTTACTGTCTGAGTGCTGGTTGCAGAGAGACTAACCGTGAAGGTTGCGTTAGCAAGGGACTCATCAACTGTTACGTCATCGAATCGCAGGTAGTGTGATGCATCATTGTCGGTAATAGTTCCCACCGCTGTATCATCTGCCAACGTAGCATTAGCGACATTACTTAATGTCACGTTGAAAGTTTCATCGGATTCAATGGCAAAATCTTCCAGTATGGGCACGGTAATTGTTTGGTGCATGTTGTTTGGAATCATAAAAATCAATTGGCCGCTTATGCTGGTAAAGTCTGTTCCTGCGCTGGCTGTGCCGTTACTCACGGTATAATCTACCGTGACCAGTTGAGTGGCGAGTGCGGACAGGGTGAGATCGAAGACTACTGAGCCTGCAGCTTCATCAACCGTGGCATCAAAGATTCGGAGTAAAGGTGTTGTAGTAGCTGCATTAGCCAGCGTAATCGTATAGTCCAGTTCAATGCTCTCAATCCGTGGCAGGAATCTTAATTTGCGGATTACTCTGGCGGGCAGTTTGACCGCCATGCCATTGATCAGCCAGAGTTCTTTGGTTTTTGTTATACCTTGATTTTGGGCAAATCTTTTTAGATTGTTTTGGCTGATTTTAGCTTGTCGCCTGAGTGACTTGACCATTCGGGTTCTGCGGGTGCGCAGGTTTGATTCTCTGAATCGCTTGATATTGGCTTTATCAGATAATCTTATGATGACCGGAATCTGCTGGTTTGCGGTTGCCGTTGATAGTACCCCCTGAAGTTTGGGGCCGATGGCGCCGGGTCGTGCGTTAGCATTGGTGGCAACCACCACCAGTATCAATGAGAACAGAATGGTGAGAGTGGGCGCTTTCAATGCATGTTCGCATTTACCATTCATCATTCATCATTCAACAATCAGGTCTTCCAGTCGGACATCATCGAAGACGACCGTTACTTTCGATCCGGACTTGATTAATTGACCGGGGTTTGCAAACAGCGCAAAGTAACTACGATCAGCCTTTAGTTTATGACCCGTATGTCGAAGTGCGCCGGTCTTTGGCGTTGATGGGACGGTCATTTTTATGCCACTGGCGTTATCAATCAGGACGGGCTTTATTTTACGATTGATCACTTTTGCTGCCTTCTCAGGATCGGTCACTGTATAGCGAAAATCCAGCATATAGTTTGCAGCGGTCAGACGGATATTGTCAACGCGTATCCCGATGTCTTCGATTTTATTAGTTGCTTTAGTCGGGTTAGATAGTTGATCAGTAGCCGTAGTTTCCGAATAAGCTGTCGTCGTCAGACAGGTCAATAACATAATTGCGATTAGCGTGGTGGAGAAGTCCGCGAGTGAGAAATAGTGAATACCTGATTTAAAGTTAGACATGATTAGGTGTTTCTCCTGTGGCAACGTCCCCTCGCTGTCTATATGCGCTAATATTGAGCTTGTAATGATGTTCTCGTTAGCAGGCATCCAGAGTTTCGTCAGGGTTGTTAGTTTGGTTCAGAGTGGCTTGGTTAATATACCCACTGAGTTTCGTTCAAGGAAAGAGGCCTCCTTTGTATTTGCGATCTTTAAAAAGAGGTGAGCGTTGCCGCTCACCTCTTTAAATTGTGAGTATTTTTTATTTATTCAGTATATTTAATGAAGATCAATTGGCGGTAATTATTTTCCGCTTTTTCATCCACATCAGACTGGTTAAGGCACAGCTAAACATCCAGAAAGCTGCGGGAACAGGTACGGCAGTAACATTAACTGCAGCACCAGTATTGTAGGTAATGACCATTTCTTCATAAGTAGTAAAATCGATAAACCATCCGCTTGGTCCAGTGTCGCCATTATCATGTATGCCGAAATTCGCATCACCAAGGTTAAGCGCGGAGAAAGTGGCGACTCCCAACGGTCCAGCAGTATTTATACCAGACCAAGACCCAAAGGCAATCGATGTAATTAAGCCTGGTGAAAGGGTGCCGTTGGAGCCGAAGGCGGGCTCGCAAATGGTACAGGAAATAGTCCAGGAGTCGAACGCGAGCACCGTATTATCCCAAGTAAGATCGAAGGCGCCACCTAGGGTAGCTACGTCGGTAAAATCGAATGAGATAGTTACGTCTACTGTACCACCAACTGCTACTGTGGTTGCGGACGGGTTAAGTGTGATCGAAGCTGCTTGAGCCGCACTAAAGCTGGCTGCAAGCAAACCAATAGCTAAAAGCTTTATTAGATTTCTCATTATTATATTCCACGTCATGGTTCCATTAATTGCTTGATGATATGCATCGTGGCGTCATCATATGCATCTGCATCGTGCTTAAAGAACACTTATTAAAGAACACTAATTAGGTTTAAACAAATTTTTAAAATAAATTTACAAGTATTTTTTTCACCCCTTAGTAGAAATTCGTACATGGATAAGGATACGGCTATGCTGATTATTTTGACTAGTAGAAGAAGACTGTATTTTGACTTCTTAAAGTTGGTAGTTATGAGTTACAGCGGTTCTATCAGATTTATCTGTAAGGAAAATATTAAGAACAGACTCTGTATGCGTTATGTAACAGAGCAGTAACCCCCAGGCCCATGCTTGGCGAATTCGGTTTTGCCAGAACTGGCTATGTTAATTATTCTGCCGGGAAGAAATCAGACAGATTTTTCATTCTGTCTCGGTACTCTTCGGTGATTGAGCGAGCTTTGTTTCTATCGCCAATGACTGTAGGCGATATCAAAACCAACGCCTCTGTACGAGTTGTGCGCGTACCATTGGACCTGAACAACCAACCGATGCCGGGTAGGTTGCGCAGACCCGGAATGCCTGATGTTGAATCCGTTGTGCCCTCCCGGATCAGTCCGCCCAAAGCAATGCTGTCACCACTGTTAACGGCTACAGTGGTCTGTATGCGTCGTTGGTTAATAGTCGGCGAATCGATCCCCGAGGTGGTTGTCTGAGCGACATCATTCACATCCTGGGTGATATCCAGAACGACCATCCCGCTTATGTTGACTCGCGGTGTGACCGTTAAAATAACTCCTGTGTCTCTGTATTGGATCGTGCTTGCAATTATTGTGTTGTTGTCGCCTGACTGGGCAATACTGGAAGCCTCTGAGGTGCGAACTGGCACTTGGTCACCGACACGTATTTCTGCAGTGTGATTGTCCAAGACCATCAGTGATGGAGATGAAATAATAGTAGCTCTGGATTCACTGGCCAGCGTATTCAGAACGCCACGCAGGATATCGCTGGAGTCTACGATTGAGTAAGAAAAACCGGGTACCACCGGTCCGATTCCGGAAGCACTGAGATCCAGTAATCCTTTACCTGAGTAATTGCTGAGCTCGTTCTTGAAAAACCACTCAACACCCAAGCTTAATTCATCACTAAGCGTAACATCTGCGATGGTAGTCTCGATCAAAACCTGTAGCGGCAGGATGTCGAGTTTCTGAATAACCTTTTCAATTTTTGCGTAATCTGTCAAAGAGGCTTTGATGACGATGGCATTGTTATTTTCATCAGCGATAAATTTAACATAGCCGACATTTAACTCACCATCTTTCTGAGGTTCCCCTGGCGTGCTACCACCAGATATCGAACTGCTCCCGGCGGGAAAACGAGACGGGTTGGTCAGAGATTTGGACTGAATAATAGCGGGTTTTGTACCGGGGGCTACTCCGGCTGTTTGGTTTCTTGAACTGGTCGGCGTTGTGCCGGTGGTATCCTGATTAGGGAACAATTGATCCAGCAGTTCTGCGATCCGTGAGGCTTGACTGTTCTGTACAAAATACACATGTAAGCCAATTCCGCTGCCCTCTTCCGTTTGATCCAGTCGGGTGATCCAGGTTTGTACCTCTTCCAGGTATTCGGGCTGCGGGGTGAGAACCAGTACTGAGTTCAGCCTTTCTATCTGGGTAAATTTCAGCATGCCACCGGCCACATTGTTCGAGTCACCGCTGAAAATTTCCTTGAGTTCATCGACAATTGAGCCGGCATCTACCGATGCAAGCTTGAACAGACCAACGGACATCCCCTTGAGTTGATTGATGTCGAATACTTTGACGGTACGTAACATGCTCTCAAGTTCATCCTGAGTACCGGACATAATGAGAAGGTTCCGCTTTCTGTCAACCTGTAATGTATTTTTTGATTGCTGCAGGGGGCTGAGGATTTTTTCCATTTCCTCTGCTGCCAGGTAGCGAAGTGGAACCGCCAGAATCTGGAAGCCTTTATCGCGGACGAGTCGCGTTTGCGGGCTGATCGCAGCGGAAAGGGCCTGTCCCTCCGGAACTATTTTGTATAGCCCCCCGGACTGGACAAGAACCGCCCCTTTCATTCTAAGCAGGGCCTCAAGCGTGGGGACGAGTGAGTCGGCACTGATTGGGTCACTGGTTTGCAGATTGACCAGGCCTTTTACTTTGTCATCAATGACATAAGCAGCATTAAGAATGTCACCCAGGATAGTTCGTGTTACCTCATGAATCTCGGTTCCCTGAAAATTCAGCGTGTAGCTCCCGTTCGATTCTTTTGCTGCATTGGGTATAAGGTGAACGCTCCGATCAATAAACTGTCCGGTACCGACGAATACGTCGGCCTGCAGACTGGGGGAGGTCGTTTGATTCTCATTGTCGGCACTGGACATCGGTTGCTGAGTCGCTGGGGTTCTCACTTCAACTTGAGAATCCTTGGTGGCCTTTGTCATGGCGGCCTGTCTATCTGTTGGTGGCATCCCTGATTCATCACCCGCAAGGAAACGTGCGCAGCTACCAATGCTGCATGCTAGTAAAAAGATGGTTATACCGCGCGCTATTGATTTCATGATGTTCATTGCCCTCTCTGCATGTACTATAGTCTCAGAGTTTGACACAGTTTTATGTGAAATCGTTCAATATTTAGCCCCCCCGCCGGTCCGGGGTGGCGGCTGTTACATCTTTTTCCCTATCAGCGGCTTGCCATTGGCTCGTTGGGTGAGGGATTTTACTGCCCGTTCCTGTTTTGCGGTTTTCTTGACCAGAAATAGTTCCTCAAATTGGGTGCCCTTGCGGAAAACTGCACGATCCGGATGGATTTCATCAAGTAGCCATGATTGAACCGATTCTCCTGGTTCAAGGCGAATGGTTTGTTTTTGTTTCTTATTTTTCAGGATTGCCATGTTCTTTTCAGGCGTGATAATCACCCCTGTTAGTACCATTTGGCGGAAAACTACTGAAACTTCACCGGAACTGCCCGCCGCATCGGGGGCTGGTTTGCGCGTTGAATCAAATAATGGACGTTCAACGATCATGCTGAATTGTTGTAATGGTGGCATCCTGACCAACACGGAGATATCTGGAACTAGTGAGCCAGCATTATTCTGAGCGAGATTCTCCTCTGTAACTGACGGAGATGTTATTTGTTTTGGAACTATTTCCCATCCAATGACAAGCAGCAGGATTGCACACATGCTGGCGAGATGTTTTGACTGAAAGTTATACATGCTAAATCTGCTTGTCGGTGGCAATGGGTTGTGGGTAGCCACTGACATCGAAGCTGATATTTAGTTGCCCGCCCCCTTCTAGGGGAGATTTAATCGACCGACGTGAGCCGGAGGATGAAATAATAGCCAGATTATCAAGGAACAGAAAAGGATTGCTGTGTTCGAGGGAATAAAGAGCTTTCTGCATAGCAATAATATTCCCTGTCATGCGTACCCGGACGGTAACCGCATCTTCGGCAGAGTTGCTTTGCCGGGCAATAACTTGTGTGCTGATCAGTTTCCCCGTCCCGCTATCGATGGTTTTCCTTACCAGTTGCTGAAGTTCCGTTGAAGCCAATGCTGGTTTGGATTGTTTCAGGTAATACCTTTGTGATGGATTTCGTCTTAGCAGTTTTTTTATAGCAGCCTGATCGGCAGATTTAGACGTAGCGATTGCTTCAAATCTGTCTATCTGAAAGGAGAGATCAGATATTGTCTCATCGTAATAACGATGCAATACAAGGATCGGGTTGATTGCCAGCAGATAAAAAAGAGTAATTAGCAGAACCAGAATGCTAATTGCCAGCCCGCGCCTTTTATTCTGAGAGAGTTGCGTGATCATGGCTGGCTTCCATGCTGGATATTGGCGGAGATTGAGAAATTTTCCTGACCTGTGATGGTATCGCGGGTAACCGATGAATCAAATTGTGTATTGGAAAAAAAAGGAGAGCTTTCAATCAAAGTTGACAGATTAGCTGCATTTGAAGATTCGCCACGGATATTTACCCGTGGCTGATGTATTTCGAGTCTGCTCACCCACGTGTTATCAGGTAATATGCGTGTTAGCTCATCAAGTACTTGCATTGCGCCAGGCTGCTCTCGCTTAATAACCGCCAACCGGCTGTTTTCTATCAGCTGCGTTTGTAGCATCTTGTGCGTCTCTTCCACCGTGGATACATTATCTCGTGCAGTTGTGGCTTCCGATTTGAGCTGCATTGTGATGATGCCGTCTTTGACCAATGGCAGTGCGATAGCGATCACGCCAAGTATGACAGTCAACAGCTTTAAAATTTGGTTTGCTCGCGCTCCGTTTCCTTTGCTTGGATTTGGTTTGTCATGATCATGTAGTGCAATACAAATGTGGTGTCCGGCTGGGTGGTCATGTTCGGCAGCAACATTAATCTTTGTTGCTTTGAGCCCACATTCGCCAATATTTTCAAGCAATGGGTCAAGGGCCCGGCGCGGCGCCAGATGTAGGGCAATGGTAAGCGTATCGTTTGCTCTGTCTTCACCCAATACATCAAAATCATAATAGACCTGATCGGCAGTAAACGGGGTTTGCCGGTCCATTTCGAAGGCAAGCACTTCGCGAAGGTTTTCTTTTGCCGCAGAAGGTAAAGTCAGTTTTTTGTTGAGTACCCAGTTATCCGGTACTTCAATAACTACTTCGTGCAAATTTTTATCACCGGCTGATCGAACTATTTTCCGGATGTGTTGATCCCATGGCGATGTCGATTGCAAATCCACCTTGATAAGTTCGTTTTGAAGTTCTGCTTCGCTTAAGATGAAGACTGCTTCCTGATCTTGGACTCTGATCAGAATGTTTGCTGCACTTGTTTGTGTGAGGCGTAGTAATCTTTGTGGCAGCATCAGGCTCAACTCTTTAAGCCACCATTGCAGGAATACTTGTGCCTGTTTCCATAGAGAGCCCATGAATGCTAACGATAGCAGTGTTTTCTTATGTGTTAACGTGACAGCCATGGCGCATTAACTACCGGAGTATTCCTGGTTAAAAAGTTCTGGTCCGATTCGCTGCCAGTGAAGAACGGTGTAGGGAGCCTGCTTTGTTCTACGTAGTTCAACTGTTGCCGTGATATGGGCAAGAATACCGTCCGGCATGCGGGCCTCGGCATGGATATTAAAAATTCTGTTATTTCTTATCCGATAACGTTTGTTGGTATGCGGGGGCTGTGGTGGCGGTAGGTTGTTCAGGCGGTGTTCTTCACGCAAAGTAATAAATTGATCGACCTGCTCAACTGTTGTGCCGGGCACCGCAAGCAGTACCCGGCGAGAGGCGGTAGACAAGTTAACGCCGGGCTGGCGTGAATGTACGGTCAGGGCCGACCGGACTTGTTGAAAAATTTCATTACTCATTCCAAGTACCAACTGGAGTTCATCAACACTATCGAACGGCAAATCTTTGGCTCCGTATGCTTTGCCCGCTGCCCGGTAGTTATCATCCTCAGCCCCAAACAATCGTTGCAGGTCATCGGCATCGCGCCAGTCAAGAATGGCATCAACCAGTGCCCGACGATCGAGATTGTCAAGATTCGTCGTAGCCAGCAAGCCATCCAGTAACTCTGATGGGGCAACATTCAGGTCAATCTTTCCTGACTCGCTAATCATAGTAATTCGGACCCCGGCATTACCAACTACCACTTCACGGATTGAGCCATCTGCTTGCCAGTTACCACTAATCGGACCGCCGAGCAGGGCTAGTATTGCAATATTGATGCCGCCCTCAGCCGCATGACGGGCCTGGGCCTCAGAAAGGAAGTTTTGCGACAGCCGGGTATCGCTTCTGACGCTTGAGGAAAGCCCGCTCGCCAAGATGGTGAGCAGGGCAATTACCCATAGTACACTGATAAGTGCAATGCCGGCCTGTGATTGTTGGGGGCTCATGTCCGTAACCCTTTTTGTGCAGTAAGGATTTTCTTTGTGGCGTTCAGCTTTGGGGTCACAAGAAGCTCGTTCCAAATCTCCGGTACAGAGCCTGTGGGGCGCATTCTAAGTCGGATCAGGTGGGGGAACACTTTGCTGCCATCCCATCTTTTTTTCCAGTTAGCGGCCTGTCTGGAGTTGCTAACAGAGGTAAAAGCAAATTCAGCGTCCTCAATATTTTCAAGTAAAACTATACTATTAGTCTCCTCATCGCTGTAATCCTCCCAGCCGTCAGCTTGAAATAATTCATATCTCAGTATCAGTTGTTTCCCTTTCGCCTGATCGACAATTTCAAGATTTATCAAATGCAAACCACCGTGACCAAGATAATTTGGCATGAGGCCTGCAAACTTGAGTGAGTTGACGTTCCCTGAAAAAAACAGTTGCTGCTCGCCGTTTCCCTGGTCAAGCATTACAGGTTGTGCTTCTTCCAAGTGTCGGCGAATAAATTGCTGTGCAAAATATATATCTTGCGTTCGGTGTGAAGCATTAGATACCGCATCCCAGGTACGAATGCCAAGTTGTAAACCATTAAACAGCAGGGTCATCATGATGCTGAGAATGGTCATTGAAACCAGTAGTTCAAGAAGCGTGAATCCTGTTTCTCTTCCCATTTGGCGTGTGTCTGGCAGTCGGTTTGTCATCTTGGTGCCAGGCGAATGCTGTCTAATTTGAAACTTCGTGGCCGATCTTCTGTTCCCCAGTTGACCTCTACCGTGATCCTGTAGGGGGGTATGGGGGGGCGGTAATTTGCTGCTGCATCGGGAGCTTTATAGGGCGTAACGGTACCCTTCCATCGCATATTGTTGTCAAAATTACCGGAGAGATTGCCGGTTCGTATTTGTCGGTTAGCACCGATCTCGACAAGTTTTGATTCAGCCAGCAATACTGCGTCGCCATATTCATTACCCAGCGCCGCTCTCTGGGCAGAGGAGGAAAATATCTGGTACAAAACTGCCAGTGACAAAGAAAGAATAGAAAAGGAAACAATTAGTTCCAGCAGTGAAAAACCTGCCTCATTTGCTGGTGTGTATTGGCGCCTATTCACTTATGCTTACCCGACCCGTAAGCCAATTCACATTAATTTCATGGTGACTGTTATTTGCCTGTAAGGTGATTTGTCCACCCGTAGAACTGCCATCTGGAAAAAATCGAATTGCACCTGATTGATCATCCAGTATTTCACCTTCGTTGGTGAGCAATCTGAAATTCAATGAGGATGATAAATTGTGCTTGCGCTGCTCGTTGCTGTATTGGTAAGACCTATCCTCTACATCCAGAATTACGGCGACTTCACGATGTTTGCTAATGGCCAGACCGCGCGCATAACGCAGCGCAGATGAGAGCTGCCGCGTGCCACTCTTTAGCTCCATGCCGGTTCTGGCATTGGTAAAACCCGGTAATACAAGCGCCACTGCCAGCGTTGCGATGACCATGACCACCAGTAATTCAACCAGGGTAAAGCCTTCGCAATGTTGTTTCAGCAGGGTTTTTGCCCTGATTCTATTTGTCTGGCACCTGCGAGTGACAGTGCGCTGCCGTCTCATGAGCTTATTCCCAGCTCAGTATGTCTGTATTTTCCGAGCTTCCACCTGCCGCGTTGTCTGCGCCCAAAGAGTAGAGGTCGAATTCACCATTTTCGCCGGGATATTTGTAATGGTATTCCTGGCTCCAAGGATCTTTTGGGACTAAACGTTTCCTGAGGTATGGACCATTCCATCCACCTTGGTTTTCAGGTTGCGTTACCAGTGCCTGCAGTCCTTGGGAACTGGCTGGGTAATTTCCGACTTCAAGTCGATAAATATCAAGTGCAGCGCTAAGTTCTTCGATTTGAAGCGCTGCTGCTTTGGTCTTTGAATCGCCCACATGTTTCATGACCTGGGGTCCGACCAAGCCAGCTAATAGTCCGAGAATAACTAACACAACAAGTAATTCAATCAGCGTGAACCCCTTGATTGATGGTTCATTGCAGTTTTGTTCGGAATATTCATTTTGCAGCATGGTCTGTTCTCCAGTAGTCTGTTATTTACACAGGCAGATCATTGATACTAATAATTGCAATCAGGATTGACATGATGATGCCGCCAATCAGTAAACCCAGGCCGACAATCAACAACGGTTCGAGCATTGCAAGAATTCGTTGTACTGCGGTTGATACTTCCTGGTCATAGATTTCGGCTACCTCCATCAGCATCTGATCCAGCTTCCCCGTTTCTTCGCCAACTTTGAGCAGCTTGAGACCCAGGTTCGGAAACAACCCGGCGGCAATCATCTGGTCAGCCAGGCTGCGTCCGGATTTCAGTCCTTCAATGGCATCTTCCAGTGACTCACTGAGAACGCTGTTGGAGAGAATTCCCCGGCTGATGGAGAGACCTGACAGTAATGTAGTGCCACTACTAAGCAGTGTTCCGAGGCTTCTGCTAAAACGAGCCATATCCATTTTTTTTATCAGTGGGCCAACAACGGGCAAATGCAGCAATAATCTATCCAGTTTCAGTCGACCACTTTTTGTTTTTTGCTGAAGAAAAATAACATAACAAATACCGGCAATACCGCCTCCGGCAATCCACCAATAATCGCGCAGCATTTCTGAGGCTGAAATGACAATCTGAGTAGATGTTGGTAGTGCACGGCCAGCCTCAGCAAATAACTGGGTAAACTGTGGCACAACGTAGGCGAGTATAATAAGAAGGGATATCGCAGATACAGCTACCAGGATAGATGGGTAAATCAGTGCCGCCAGTACCCGATCTCTGAGCATCCGGGAGCGCTTTTGATAATCGACTACACGGTCAAGCCCGACTTCCAGGGTCCCCGCTTCTTCCGCCGCCCGTACCATATTGATGTAGAAACGGGAGAAAACCCCTGTCTGTTCTTCGAGTGCAGCCGAAAATGATGCGCCACTTTGTACGGAGTCCTGTAGCCTGCAAGTGAGTTCCCGTACAACATCATCTTCTGTCACGCTAATCATGACCTGCAGGCCGGTATCAAGCGGAAGCCCCGCTCGCAGCAGGCATGATAATTCCTGAGTAAATATGTGGATCTCTGCTTGACGGATGCGTGGCTTGCGAAGGTGTTTCAACCAGGATAATGGGTCAGCGCTCCGGAGGGAAACCGGCTTCGCGATAATTGGAGTATGGCCTGATGCGTGGAGTTGCGCTATCACCGCCGATTGATCGGTAGCTTCCAGTTCACCTTGCAGAATACTCCCATCTGCGCTGACAGCTTTATAAAAAAATATCGGCATCAGCATCAATCCCCAAATGTGACCCGGAAAATTTCCTCTACGGTGGTCACTCCATCAAGAGCTTTTTTCAGACCGTCTTCGCGCATGGTGGTCATGCCATTTTCTCGGGCGGCTTTCAGAAGTGTATCGGCATCAGCACGTTGCAGGACCAGCTGCCTGATGGATTCGGTCATGATCATCAACTCAATAATGGTCGTGCGTCCCTGAAAACCGGTTTCATTGCAGCTGGAACAACCGACCGCCTTGTAGAGAGTGATTGGCTCGCATGCCGCGAGTTGATCCAGTTGCATCTTCTTAATGGTTTCGGGCAATGGTGCATAGCTTTCGCGACATTTTGGGCACAGTACACGAACCAGCCGTTGACCAATAACTGCGTTAAGAGTAGAGGTCAGGAGATAATCTTCAACACCCATTTCAATCAATCGGGTAATGCTGCTTGCCGCATCATTCGTGTGTAAAGTTGACAGCACCAGGTGTCCTGTAAGTGATGACTGAATACACATGCGGGCAGTCTCAAGATCCCGCATCTCACCCACCATGATGATATCGGGATCCTGACGCACAATAGAGCGCAAAGCGCTGGCAAAGGTCAACCCTATGCTTGGCTTGACTTGTATTTGGTTGATTCCGTCGAGCTGATACTCAACAGGATCTTCAACGGTAATCATTTTGCTTGCATCGGTGTTGAGTTTATCCAGCGCTGCGTAGAGTGTTGTTGTCTTGCCGCTGCCTGTGGGGCCAGTTACCAGAATCATTCCATTGGGAAGATTCAAGGCTTCCATGAATCTGTGTTGGCTTTCCATGGAAAATCCCAGCGCAGGAAAATCAAGTGATACGCTGTCCTGATTTAATAGTCTTAATACAACACTTTCCCCATGCATCGTGGGAATTGTCGAGACCCTGATGTCCAGTTCATTGCCCTGAATTCGCATCCGCATCCGTCCATCCTGGGACAGCCTTCTTTCAGCAATATTCAGATTAGCCATAATTTTGATGCGCGAAATCACTGCGGATGCAAGATGGGTTGGCGGTGCCTCTGTCTCCTGCAGCACTCCATCTATGCGATAGCGCACCTTCAGTCGATTTTCAAATGGCTCGAAGTGGATGTCTGAAGCCCCAGCATTCTCAGCGCGTTGAATGACAAGATTTACAAGCCGAATGACCGGGGCTTCGCTGGCCTGGTCTTTGAGGTGTTCGATATCTTCTTCTGTGGATTCCTGGCCAGCGGCAACCAGATCCACAATCTGACTCATTTGTGACTTACCACCGCCATAAAGACGCTCAATGGCTTCCTCAATTTCAGAAGGTATGCCAACCCAAATTTTGGCCGTTTTCTGATAGGCCATTGAGAACGCTTCGGTAACAAAATGGTCTTGCGGGTGGGCCATCGCAAGATCAATTTTTTCGTCATTTTCAGATAGAGGGATAGCCAGGTTGTCTTTCATAAAGTTTAGAGATACCTGATTTTCAGTGGGTGCAATATCGGGGTAGTCACCGCTGCTTGCCAGGGGAATTTCCAGTATTTCCGCAAGACCCTCTGCCATATATCCTTCTGAAACCATGCCCAGCTTGACCGCCAGGCTCGGCAGACTATCCGATACGTCTTGCTCATCCTGAATACGAGTCAGACGTGCCAAATCTGATTCTCGGAGCCTGTTTTGAGTCACCAGCAGTTGCATCAGCTGGTCTGAAGACCCGAGGTGGCTCAGATTATGGCTTTGTGTGTCATGAGTTTTTATGCTGGTTTCTTGCATGTTCTGGGCTTTGTTTCCAAAATACTTGGGCCATGCATTTGTTTGCGAGTAAAAAAAACCCTAAAGCCAAACGGCAATACTGACCCACGTTTAAACTACGCTGATCCCGTAAAACTGCACCGGGGTTAACACTGTATCTTTTGGTAGGTCATTACTGTATTTTGTTTCCCGAAGAAATATAATTATTCTGAGAATATATATATTACTGGGTTGGTAGTTGTCCGTTATGTATTGCCAGATTTGAGAAAAAACTGACATGATCTTTCCCAAACTGCATGTACACAATATTATGGAGAAGTGCGCTCGTTTCATGTATTCCGTATGCTTTTTGGGCTCCCCCTCTCTGTTTGTGATGAATCTATGTAATACTGCTGTTAAAACAATTGGTTACATGCTGATTGCCAGCCAATGGCCGGTATGTTTCTGTCCTATTCGCCTTAAGTTAAATCAACGGTTCCCAGCCAGGTTTCCAGTAAGATATCTTCTGGAAGGCGGGTGTGCCTTCGTTTTGCATATTCTTAAGGGAGCTCGATTTTGGGGCAACGAGAGCCACAGTTTTTACAGATTCAGGATCAGCGATCCCGGGAATGGGGAATGATTAGTCGATCCCGAAAAGAAGCAATTCGAGTTGTGCTTGCTGATGATCATAGCATCCTGAGGGCGGGGATGAGTTCAATGCTGGCCGATAACAAAGATTTTAAGGTTGTTGCCGAAGCCAGTAACGGCAAAGAAGCTATTGAAGCCGTAGTAAAGTTTAAGCCGGATCTGTTAATACTGGATATTTCAATGCCGCTAATGAATGGCACTGAAGCTATTCGACAGGCCAAACGGCGGTGTAGAAAAACCAAAGTGCTTATTATGACTATGCACAGGGGTGCGGAATATGTGCGTATGGCGATGCAAGGTGGAGCTGACGGCTATATTCTGAAGGATGATGCCTGGGAAGAGTTGGCAACTGCCATTCGTCATGTGCTGAAAGGAAATATCTACCTTAGCCCATCCATCAGCAATAAAGTAGTCAGCGGATTTCTTGATGGTTCGGCATCGGTCATCGGTATTTTAGGCAAACTTACACCTCGAGAGCGGCAAACATTGCAGTTGATTGCCGAAGGAATGAAGAATCGCGAAATGGCAGAATTTATGTCTGTTAGTGTTAAGACAGTAGAAAAACACCGTTCCAACCTTATGCGTAAGCTTGATTTGCATAATTCGGCGTCACTTACAGCTTTTGCCATTGAAAATGGTGTAGTCAGCGGATAGCGGGAAATACGGTTAACGAAGCGTATAAACCCCTGTTGAGATATCTTTAATCCGGTCTGTATGGTTTAGTCAGACAGGGCAATTTTTTGAGTTGTAGTCTGCCGCGGCCATGCCACTAATATAGTTGTGCCTTTTGATGCATTTGTAGAGATTGAGACGGAGCCTTCAGATAGTTTTACCCGCTCCTGGATACCGGCCAGACCAAGCCCGTTGGTTCTTTCATGTGGTTCTGAAAAATCAAATCCGATACCGTTGTCTGTAATTTTGAGTTCCAGTTGATCGCTGCACGGCTGTAATTTCAACGTAATGGTATTTGCCTGACTGTGCTTAAGCGCATTGCTGAGAGCTTCCTGAGCGATGCGGAAGATAGCCAGCTTAAGCGATCCTGCCAGAGAAGATGGAGTGCGGCAGATATTACACTTAATCGTTACGTCTTTATAAGTTTGGCTTAAATCATTGCACAGAAGCTCCAGAGCAACTGGTAGTGATCGGGAATCAAGATACCTGGGGTGGAGATCTGATGATAGCCTGTGTACATCTTCCATCGATCCACGTATGTGTTTGATGATTTTATCCAGTTGCTCAATTTTTTCGTTGTCGAGCGATCTGCTCATTTCCTGCTGTAAACCCTCAAGGCCAATCTTGACTACAGCCAGGTCCTGACCGATTCCGTCATGCAATTCCATAGCGATATGCCGTCGTTCCTCCTCTTTTGCAGCAAGATTATCTGTTCCATTCTCGGCAATTATTCTGTCAGCCTCAATTCTGGCTTTCTCAAGGGGAGATTGTCGGACAGTAAGCACTGCATATGAATCCTTTTCCAATGACTTAAGTTGGTCTGACTGTTCAGTCTTTCGTAATGAGAAGTTCAGCAAGGTTCCGGCTATCTGAATCTCAGTTTCGCATTGGCCTTTGCCGCTGGATGACATTTTCACCCACGCATTATTTAAGTCGCGCAAAAAATTGCAGTCATGATCGTGACAGTTTGGGTGAAAAACCTGATGTATGGTTTTTCCTTGTATGGATTGTACGGAACCAAGTTGCCACCTCTCAATTTGGCGGTTGGATCTCTTGATATGGCCTGACTTATCTAGCAGGCACACGGCATGACCCAAGGAGTCAACCGCTTGCTCCCATTCTTTTTTGGCCATGACAATAGCCGGGAATTTTGAGGTTGGTGATCCGGAATCCTGTTGTGCCAGATTGTTGTGAATAATCTGTGCAAGTGAAATCATGAAAAGATTGTCGGCTTCATCAAAGGCGTCAGGTTCATGTGAAAAAACAGCCAAGACACCAATCTGGTCTGCCTTGTTTTCGACGGGAATAATCATGCTGCTTTGAACTGCAGCCTCGGTATTCACTAAATCTGTCAGGCTTTCAGAGGATGTGTAACCTGAGTCATTTATTGCCCGCTTGATAGCAAGGGTTAGGTTTTCAGTCCACTCATCTGGCAGAACCCCCAAGGGTAAATATACCGGGGAAAACTGCTCCAGTCTGATGAATAGTAGAGCGCAGGTAGGTAAGGAAGCATCAGCCTCACTTAGCGCCAACCGCAGAAACTCATGTGTATCGTCATCACATGATATTGCAAGCTTCTTTATTGCCTCAAGAGCTAGAAGATAGTCTGATTTCATTGAGTCTCTATTCATAATTATTGCGGTCTGGTCGAGAGTATTCTGCATGCTGACCTAAAACTAAAATGGTTTAACTATAGTGAGTCGGGCACGATAGTGTATATATTGCACAGTTCCTTATTAACATGTTTATTTGTCTTGATATGTTAGGCCAGGCCGAGCGAAAAGTGGTTGTTTTTATCGTTTGCTTAAATTGTACTAACGCAATTACTCAAGAATACTGCAAATAGTAAGCGCATCAATAAGTATCAAGGTAAATGGCATAATAAAAATCTCTAATTAACATAATATTGACCATAAATTATGGAGACATATTAAAGTGTGATGCACATCACACAATTCCTTCCAGTAGAAAATCAGATAGCAAGTAGCTGAAGAATGTGATTCTCAGAATTCCAGGATTAATAAAATTCACCTGGCAGTTACCATTCAGATCTGCAGTGGAGAAAACGGGTTTTTCAAAACTTATATCAGCAAAGTTTACGATGCCGTCGTTGTTCAGATCATCATCACAAATATTGCCATAGTCGTACCCGTTGGTATCACACTGATAGGGATTCGCTACATCGGTGCGGTTATCCCGAGTATCGTTGATGCCATCGGCATTAGCATCCGGTAATGTCATGGGGGTGACTCCAACGATCTCGTTGGTACCGGCATCCTCGGTCGGTGCATCGGTGAATGTCCTGACTCATTGCAATGCCGGATCGCCGATCACTGTCCATTGGGGTACGGCTAACGCACCGATGTATATCGTTTGGCAACAAAGTATATCGGTCCAGAAGATTTTGGCTTTTCCTGCCGTTATTTCTTAATTTGGCGTAAACTCGGCGAACAGGGCTATGGTTGAGTCGGCGTCTGATTGTGATGGCTGGTAAATCCCGTCAGAGGTCGATAGGTAGTTATTAAGGATTTTGCAGAGATCAGGCTACGTGCGCCTGATCAATCCGCTACGGGCGGCATGTTCGTTGATTGGTCAGTGAGGTCATTCCTGCCGCCAACCTTGCGTAGTCGATCTATATTTCGTTGTAGCCGTAATGGATGATATTCCTGAGGAGCACTGATGGCCATGACTGATATAAAGGTTGGACCGATCCAGTTGGATCATGGTGTGACCCGATTTAATTTTTGGTCCTTTATGTATGCCTCTTTTATATGTATCGGTGTTCTGGCCGGTATGAATATGTTTCAGCCTTATGTATTGACTGAGATTCTGCACTTGCCGCGAGAAATGCAGGGTACGGTTAGTGGCAACCTCGGTACCTGGCAGGAAATTGTCGCTCTCCTGTTGATTAACCCGTTCGGTTGGTTGTCGGACCGAATTGGTCGGCGACCGGTTATGGTTTTCGGTATTTGTGTCTGCGGAATCGGTATTGGGCTGTATCCCTTTGCATCGACTGTCAACGAACTTGTTCTGTGCCGGATTATTTTTGCCGTTGGTTCTGCCGGCCTCGCGGCCATGATTGCTGTGATCGGGAATGACTACCCGGTTGAAGAATCGCGTGGTCGTATGATCGGTTTCGGTAATGTCATGAACGGCGTCGGTGTTATCTTTATGACGGTGATCATCGCGCAGATCCCCGCTTTGTTGGTTGTTCAAGGTATCGACAAAGTGACAGCCGGGCGGGTTATGTTTTTGACCGTAGCATTTGTGTGCCTGATTTCCGCTGTCTGGTTCCGGTTCGGGCTGAAATCCGGTACACCGGTTAGGTCGACGACTCCGCCGAATTGGAAGACCCTGATGCTCAGCGGCTTTCAGGCCGGCAGGAATCCACGCATTCTGCTGTCTTATGGCGCAGCATTTATTGGTCGTGCGGATGTCTCGATCAAAGGCATGTTTATTGTGTTATGGGCTGTTGCCGCCGCACCGGATGCCGGATTGACGACCGCCGAGGCGCTGGCCAGGTGTGGGCAATTGATCGGGATTCTGAGTGCTATCGGTATGCTCTGGGTAGGCATATTTGGCTGGCTGCTGGATAGGGTCAATCGGGTCACTGGTATGGCGATTGCCATGGGGTTGGGTGGCATTGGCTATTCATCGATGTGGTTTGTTTCATCACCGTTGGATTTTTCAAATTTGCCACTGTTCATCGTGCTCGCACTAGGTCAAATGAGCGCAATTTGTGCCTCAGTGACGCTCGTCGGTCAGGAAGCCCAGCCGGCGGAACGCGGGGCAGTCATATCTATGAACGGTTTTTTCGGTGCGATCGGCATATTGCTGGCCTTTTTTATCGGCGGACGCTTATTCGATGCATACGGTCCGTCGGCACCATTTGTCATGGTTGGCTTGCTGCAAGTTGTCCTGTTTTTTATCGCAGTTGCTGTGCGACTTGTTGCGCCGGGTAATATTGATCTTGCCAAGTTAAAGGCCGGTACCTGACTAATTGGTATTTGCTTCCAATTAGCCAGGTATCTTGATTTCCCGGTTACAGTTTAAGGATTTCTCGCGAGTAGAACTGGTCCAGAGCATGGAAAGCGAAATGTGCAGCCGACGCTGCAGTGCCTCCGCCCATCGCTATACCGACCTCGATGGCTTCCAATGATTCCTCAAAACTTGCGCCCAGTTTGGCGGCTGCTTCTATGTGTTTCTCGATAGCCGGCTCACATCCTGCCTGTATTGAGATACCGATTGCCATTAGTTCCTTGATTTTTGTTGACAAGGCGCCGTCTGCGAAAGCTGTTTGCTCCACGGCTCGATAGGCGTCATACGTATCGGAACGAAACCGCACGAGGTTCCAGTGCCCGTCATTCTGTTCCTGTTTAATTTTATTTACTCGGTCCACCTTTACTCTCCTTGCTTTGTTTGATTGCCGCCGGACCGCTGGATCCGGTATTCGTTGATCACGGTCATGCTACGTCACGTTGTGCCTTGTCGATGCCGGCAATGCGGGGTATTTCTTCAAATACCCATTCTTCCGGTCCATCCTGGCGGCGTGCTGGTGATGGGATCGTCCGGTAGTCACCATTCTTATCCAGTGCTTCGAGTTGTACCCGATCGATCTGCCAACCCTTGTTACGCAGGTCCTGGAGGACTTTCCAGTACGCGCCAATCAGCTTGTCCTCGAGGTCGGCGGTAATCGTTGGATATACCGGTACATCCGGTGCGCGCTTTGGCATAACTTTTTCAGCCAGTGATTTATCCTGGTAAATGTTGCGACAATTGCGGCGCAGGTGTTCGGCATCGCCCTCTGGACCTGGCATAAAATTACGGAAAAAAGTGTAGTACATTCGCGTATTTTCTTCATCGATCGGTGTCGTAAATTGATAGAAGATGTTGTAAGTCCCATTGTCGACACCGCCGACGGCTACCTTGCCGCGTGATGTGAACCCGGCCACGAAATACTTAAATACGGAAGTGACCGTGCTGCGTGTGTCGCGTAGTTCCAGCCATTTTCCCTTTGTGATGTCAGGTTTGCCGACAATTTTGGTTCCAAACCCACCATCGTCACGATATTCGACTGTATGATCCGGGGGGCGCACCGGGTTATCGCCGCCAAAACCTATACCGTGCACGATCGGTAAATGTACGTGATCAAGATCCAGCTGTTTTGCCCAGTGCTGATTGCAGTTCCATGTTACGGCATGGGTTACCTTGCTCCATTCGGGATCTTCAAATTCCGGTATATCGAGAATAGGTGCTGCATTCTCCAGGTCGTCGCCCAGGAATGTCCAGATATAACCGTACTTTTCCTGTGTTGGATAAGAGTCCACTCGTGCAGCGGTCGGGATCTCACCAACCGGATCTTTGTTGGAGGGAATCTTTGTGCATTTACCGGTACTGTCAAACCGCCAGGCATGAAACGGACAACCTACAGTGCCATCAGGTTCGCACTTGCCCTGAGAAAGGTCGGCGCCCCGATGAGGACAAACGCCACTCAAACAAACAGGTGCTCCATTCGAATCCCGAAACAACACAAAATCACGGCCCAGCATCCGGACACTGACCGGTTGATCGGTTACCTTGTCGCTGGATTCAGCCACATACCAGATATTTGTAAATAACATTTGTCTATCCTCCATTCAGGTTTTCAGTTTCTAGATCGACTCGCCTTCTTCTGCAAAAGGGGGATCTGGTCTACGAGCTATTTCTGTCGCTTCGTGTACCGGTATCCCCAGCATCAATAGAACAAGTTCGGCAAATTGAATTTCAATATTATCCGGGGCCGTCCCCTGAAGTATGTTCCGCAGTAGCGGGAATGCCGCAGCTCGAATAACTTCCGCTAAGACCCGGGGAGTTGATTCGCGGAACCGGCCTTTTTCGATACCAGTGATGATCATGTTCACCAGTTGGTCAGAATCACCAATACGCAGCAGGTTCCTGCCGGATCCGCCACGAACCACAACCCACGCCACCACAGGATCATGGGTTGCAACTTTTAACGTGTGGCGGATATTGATGGCGATAGCTTCTGCCGGGTCCTTAACGGTCTGGAATATCCGGCTTTTGAAAGTGACATCGGCGCGAAAAAATTTTGCCGCGATAACCTCGGCCAATTCTTCCTTGGAATTGAAATGGTTATAAAAAGAGGGCTGGGATACCTTGGCAGCCTTGACGATTTCAAGGACTGAGGCCGCATCCACACCTTTCTGGGCCATGATCAGGCGACCACCCTCAAGCAATGCCTGGCGGGTTTTTTCCCAACGGGGGTCTTGATTCAAGCGGGCAACCATGGGACTATTTTGCACTATGCTAAATAGAATTACCAGAGGGGACGGACTATGATTGAACATAATGAGTTAGAAGGTAAGGTTGTCATCGTTTCAGGCGGGTCTGAGGGTATTGGCTACGGTATGGCAACTACGCTGGCCAGGCAGGGTGCAAGAATTGTCATTGCCAGTCGTGATCCGGACAAGGGTGAGAAAGCGGCTGCCGCGATCCCGGCCGATGCCGGTTGCGCCGCCGAGAACGTGGCTTATATCAGGACTGACATTACCCAGGAAGCCGATAATGTCGCCATGGTGCAGTTTGCCGTGGATACCTTCGGTCGGCTGGATGGCGCTATAAACAATGCGGTTTTCCCCGGGGACTTCAAGCCACTGGCGGACGAACCCGTGGAAACATTTGAACTGGTTATGCAGACAAATGTAACCGGCGTGTTTTTGGGTATGAAGCACCAGATTCGTCAGTTCCTCGCCCAGGGCGCAAAAACCGGGGACGGTTATTCCATTATTAATATCAGTTCCGGGGCGACCCGGGATACCGGTATGATGATGGCGCCATACATTGCTTCAAAGCTGGCGGTTGAAGGGTTGACTCAGGCCGGTGCTCTTGAATATTCCCGGCAGGGCATCCGCATCAATACCCTGCTGTTCGGTGTATTTGAGACTGAGAAGTCCAAAGCACTGCACGAGGCCATGCCTTTTGTGCTGGAGAAAAACTCAGCCAAACATCATGTGGGGCGTTTTGGTGATCCGGAACAAGATGCTGGTGAAGCGGCTGCATTCCTGTTGTCTGAACGTAGTGCGTTTATTACCGGTAGCACGATGTTTGTTGATGGGGGTATGTGTCTTTAGCTCTTGGCTTTGAATACTTAGTATTTCCCTGGTCGGCATTTTGTGTCCGGGATACCCTTCGGAAAAGCCGCAGGAGCGGCTTTAAGGTTTCCGAAGGGTATCCCGGGCACAAAATGCCCTGGACATATCGGGGTACATTGGCGGAAAGGTTTGCCCCTGAGATTCAGTCAGATAGGGGGGGCTGTGATCTGTCGGCAATCTTCCTACAAGCCCGGAACCCGCGGGCCGGTTTCCAGCATTTCCGGTTCGCGCACCTGGTCGACCATGTCCTGTGATGCTTTGCTGGGTGGGGCAAACAACGGTGTTAATGACAGTGTAACTGCAAAATTCAACAATGCGCCGATCGCGCCGATACCCTGTGGCTTGATGCCGTGCTCAAACAAGCCAAAGGTCCACGGAGTCATGCCGCCATAAACGCTGGCAATAATATAAAAAGCTGTAAAGCCGATGCCTGCGATCATGCCGGCAATTGCCGGCAGCGTGCCAACCCGTTTGCTGAAAATCCCCATTACGATCACAGGAAAGAAACTTGCAGCCGCCAGGCCAAATGCAAATGCGACAACCTGACTGACGAAACCGGGTGGATAAACTCCAAATAATCCGGCTATGACAACGGCCAGACCGATCACGCTGCGTCCGATCAGCAGGCGTTGTTTTTCGTCGGCCTGTGGATTGATGATGCGATAGTATACGTCGTGCGCGACACTCGATGAAATAACCAGTAACAGGCCACTGGCGGTCGATAGCGCGGCAGCTAACCCGCCGGCGGCCATAAGTGCGATGATCCAGGAGGCGAGTTCGGCCATCTCCGGCATGGCCAGTACGATAATGTCGCGATCCGGGCCGGATAAACCCTTGTTGCGCATGAGTATGCGTGCATCGGTTCCTGATGTGCCGCTGGATCTAAGCCAGCGTTCGTGGTTACGATGGATCTCACCAAGTTTGGTTGTGCTCAGGCTGCCGTTGCGAAAGATTTCGTTGTCTTCACCGGCTGAGTAGAGCACGTGACCGTCACCATCATCGAACCACTGGACAAGACCGGTTCGTTCCCAGTTTGTGAACCACTCAGGCAAGGTAGCCTCGGTTTGTCCGTTGAGACTTTCGATCATGTAGTATCTAGCAAATGCTGCAGTTGCCGGGACTGTCAGATATAGCATGGCGATAAACATCAGCGCCCACAGGGCGCTCCAACGTGCGGCCTTGACGTTTGGTACGGTATAAAAGCGTACGATGACATGCGGTAGTCCGGCCGTGCCTATCATCAGGGCCAGGGTTACAAAAAAGACATTAATCTTGTCCCACGAGCCGACGAATGTGTCGGTGTAACGCGAGAAGCCAAGATCCGCCTGGATCAGGTCCAGCTTGTCCAGGAAGTAGGCGGTTTGTCCGCCGCCTGAATCGAGCTGTAGTGTGCTGCCGAGTCCGATTTGTGGTATCGGAATACCGGTCAACTTGATGCTGATGGCAATGGCCGGGATCAGGAACGCCGTAATAAGCACCCAGTATTGCGCAACCTGTGTCCAGGTGATGCCTTTCATGCCACCGAGTGTTGCGTAGACAAAGACAATCGCCATGCCGATCATGACACCGATAGTGATATCAACTTCAAGAAAGCGACTGAATACGACACCGACGCCACGCATCTGTCCGGCAACATAGGTGAAACTGATGAAAACTGCGCAGATGACGGCAACGAGTCGTGCCAGGTTTGAATCAAAACGATCGCCGACAAAGTCGGGTACGGTGTAATGTCCGAACTTACGCAGGTACGGCGCTATGAATAGCGCTAGTAGCACATAGCCTCCGGTCCAGCCCATCAGGTAAACGCTACCTGCGTACCCCATCATCGAAATGATGCCCGCCACTGAAATAAACGATGCCGCACTCATCCAGTCCGAGGCAATTGCCATGCCGTTTGCAGGTGCGGGGACACCACGCCCGGCGACAAAGAATCCCTGGGTATCTTTGACGCGAGTTAGCCAGGCAATAGTCAGGTACAACACGAATGTCGAACCAACAAACAGAAATGTCCAGCTTTGGGTGGTCATTGGCAACGCAGCAGTAAACTAGTCCCGGTCATGATTTTCTGCCAGCTTTTCAAGTTCTTTGTGATGTTGTTGATCGAGTCGGTTCATAAAAATGCAATACACCAGAATGCATAGTACAAACACAATTATTGCCCCTTGCTGGGCAAACCAGAAACCAAGAGGGAAACCTGTGAACGGTAGTTTGAACTGGTTTAGCCAATCGGCCAGCAGGATTCCGCAACCGAAAGATACGCCGGCCCAGACGGCCAGCAGGCCGATCATGATTTTCTGATTGGCTCGCCAGTAACGTGTAAGTGCGGCATGAACCTTGGGGTCTTGCAGGTTGGGTGAGGAAGCCATGACCGACCATGATAGAGTTTTTGGTGAATAGTGTCAGTTACTTTGTAGAAATTGGCGTTTGATATCAATTCCTGTTTGAGTAATCCGTCAGGTATATATATATCGGCAGGAAAGTTTGTATTCCTGGCCGATATTGCTCTTATCCGCAGGACAGGGGAATTGCGGTTAAGGCTGTTGCCAAATATATTTAAGGGGCTAATGTGGCCGGATCGTTCTCAGCAGCAGCCCAAAATCCGTTGCTGCACCGGGTAATTCAGGGATTTCAACGATATGTCCGGAGCCGGGCGCAACATTAATGGAGGTGCCATTTCTATCCAGCATGGATTCAAGTGCAAAGACCCGGTTTCCGGAAGGCATCATGAGTTCCAGTTCATCACCTAGCTGAAACCTGTTTTTTACATCAATCATTACTTTGCCTCGATCGTCCGCAAAGATCTCACCAACAAACTGTTGGCGATCTGATATAGCTGAGATTTCTTCATACCGCTGCATCTCGTGTGGAAGATGTCGTCGGTAAAAACCCTCGGTATAGCCTCGACTGCTTAGGCCCTCAAGTTCAGTTAGCAGATTCATGTCAAAAGGCCTGCCGGCATCACAGTTATCAATAGCTTTTCTATAAACCTGGGCTGTTCTTGCTACGTAATAGAAAGACTTTGTGCGCCCCTCTATCTTCAGTGAACTAATGCCCATATCCATTAATCGCTGTACGTGTTGAATCGCCCGCAGATCCTTGGAATTCATGATGTAGGTACCATGCTCGTCTTCCCATGTGGGCATCAATTCACCCGGTCGTTGCTTTTCCTGCAGCAGGAATACCTGATCGGTTGTCGGCAAAGAACCGGATTTGAGTTTCTTCGGGATGATATTCCCTTCCTGGGTTTGTTCTGCCGTAATTGTTTGGTATTCCCAGCGACAGGAGTTCGTGCAGGCACCCTGGTTGGAGTCACGGTGGGTCATATAGCCGGATAACAGGCAGCGACCGGAGTAGGCAATGCAAAGAGCGCCGTGGACGAAAACTTCCAGTTCAATATCCGGGCATTCCTGACGTATTTCCTCAATTTCGTCGAGGGAAAGTTCCCGGGAAAGAATAATTCTTGTCAGTCCAAGTTTGCGCCAGAATCTGACGGTAGCAAAATTTACTGCATTGGCTTGCACGGACAGGTGTACGGGCATTTCGGGCCATTGCTCACGAACCATCATGATAAGGCCAGGATCGGACATGATGAGTGCGTCAGGCTGCATCTCGATGACCGGCGCCATGTCACGCAGATAGGTCCGAACCTTATTGTTATGTGGAGAAAGATTGGAAGCGATATAGACAAGTTTCCCTGCTCCGTGTGCTTCTTCTATAGCTTCGGCAATATTTTCCATGCGGCTAAATTCATTTTCCCGAACCCGAAGGCTATACCTCGGTTGACCGATGTAGACGGCATCTGCGCCATAGGTGAACGCGTAGCGCATCGACTTCAGGCGTCCGGCAGGTGAAAGTAATTCTATGGGCACAATTTTACTGGCAGGTTCAATGATCGTGTCGGTAAGCTTAGCAGTGTTGCGGTTTTATCTCACAGGCTCATTAACAGTATCAGTCGGGGCTGCCTGCTGACAGGCGGGATTCTTTCCAGTGCAGTATGAGAGCATAGATTACAGGAAGAACCAGCAAGCAGAGGCAGGTCGTGGTCAGCATCCCGCCCACCATCGGTGCGGCAATACGTTGCATGACGTCAGAGCCCGTCCCGCTGCTTAACATGATGGGTAGCAAGCCGACTATTGTTGATGTTGCCGTCATGGCTACGGGTCTGACTCGCTGTGCGGTACCTTCATGAATTGCCTGTACTATTTCTTTCCTGGTCAGGTATTTTGTTGGCATATCACCGCGCTGATAGGCATATTCTTTTTCTCGTCGGTGTTTGTTGACAGTTTCCTCAATGAAGGTCAGTACCAGCACCCCTGTTTCTGTGGCAATTCCAGCCAGTGCAATAAATCCTACGGCTACGGCAACCGATAAGTTGAAACCATACCAGTACACGATCCAGAAGCCGCCAATTAATCCAAATGGTACAGACAGCATGACGACGGTGGGAGCGGCGACATTACGAAAGTTCAGGTACAGCAACAGGAAAATCATAAATAACGTAAGCGGGATGACAATACGCAAACGCGCCGCTGCACGTTCCATGTATTCGTATTGTCCCGACCATGTCACTGTGTAACCGACAGGGATGTCGACCGTGTCCGCCAGAATTTGCCGTGCCTTGGTAACGAAACCGCCTATATTACTGGTTTTTATATCGACGTAGACCCAGGCTTGGGGTCGGGAATTTTCACTTTTAATCACCGGCGCACCGCGTGTCAGCTGAATGTCCGCTAATTGAGCCAACGGTATTTGTGCGCCGTTCGGGGTTGGAACCAGGACGCGACCGAGTCGTTCGGGATCATCACGCAACTCACGTGGGTATCGCAAATTGACGGGATAACGCTCCAGACCCTCAATGGTTTCAGTGATTTGCATACCACCGATCGCAGACATGATGACATCCTGTATATCACCAGCGGTGAGCCCATACCGGGCTATTTCATTACGGCGGATTTTGAAATCAATAAAATAACCGCCGACGGCACGATCACCAAATGCCGATTGAGTCTCTGGCAGGGTCTTCATGGCTTGTTCGATTTGTTTGGCGAGTTGTTGCAGAACATTAAGATCGGGGCCGCCGATCTTAATGCCGACCGGAGTTTTTATGCCGGTTGAGAGCATGTCGATTCGGGTTTTGATCGGCATTGTCCAGGTATTGGCGAGTCCTGGAAACTTGATAGCTGCATCCATTTCCTTCATCAGTGCCCGGGTTGTCTTGGTTGGATTTGGCCACTGATCCCGCGGCTTGAGTCGTACGATGGTTTCTATCATGGATAACGGAGCTGGGTCGGTTGCGGTTTCGGCTCGACCTACTTTGCCAAACACTGATGCAACCTCCGGGAATGAGTGCAGAATTTTGTCGGTTTGTTGTAATAGTTCCCGGGCTTTGGTGATGGATACACCGGGAAATGTTGTTGGCATATATAAAATATCTCCTTCATCGAGAGGTGGCATGAATTCACTGCCGAGTTGTGCAACGGGGTACCAGGTAAGTGCCAGCAGAACAACCACTGATGCCAGCGTTAACTTGGGCCAGTGCAGCAGGCGTTTCAGCAATGGTGAATGCAGTGCATGAAGCATTTGGTTAAGTGGGTTCTTCTGTTCTGCCAGGATACGACCGCGTATCAGTAGCCCGGTAAGCAATGGGGCAACTGTAATCGCCAGGATTGCTGCGGCCGCCATTGAGTAGCTGCTGGTGAAGGCGAGAGGTTTGAATAGTCGGCCTTCCTGAGCTTCGAGGGTAAAGATTGCAAAATATGAAACGACGACGACAAGCAGTGAGAAAAATAATGCCGGCCCGACTTCACGGGCTGCATTGCTTATGGCTTCCCAGCGTTCCGAGGCTGACAAAGTTCGACCGAGTGTTGCCCGCATCCGTGCCAGATGTTTGTGTGCATTTTCAGTTAAGACGATCGGCCCGTCGACCATTGCCCCGATTGCGATGGCAATGCCGCCGAGCGACATGATATTGGCATTAATGCCCTGCATTCGCATCGCAATCAGTGCAGCTAATACGCCAATCGGCAATACAATGATTGTCACCAGTGCCGAGCGAATATGCAGCAGGAATACTGCGCAGATTAGTGCAACCAGAATGAATTCAACAAAAAGTGTCCAGCTCAGATTATTGACTGCTCTTTCTATCAATGTGCCACGATCGTACACCGTTACAATTTCAACGCCTTTGGGGAGTCCTGCCTTGAGTTCATCGAGTTTGTTGCGCACCCTCTGAATAGTCGCCAGAGCATTCTCACCGTAACGCATGATGACGATGCCACCGGCAACTTCGCCAATTCCATTCAGTTCCGCAAGGCCGCGTCGTAACTCGGGGCCAATCTGGATATTGGCAATGTCTTTGAGGCGAATTGGTGTGCCGTTAGTGTCAACACCGACGGCAATACTTTCCAGATCTGCTTTTGACCGGATGCGGCCGAGTCCGCGCACCATATATTCGGTTTCGGCCATTTCGATCAGTCGTCCACCCACATCACGATTGGAGCGTTCGATGGCTTGCCGTACTTTGCCTAGTGGTATGCTGTAGGCTGCCAGCATATTAGGATTGACTTCGACCTGGTACTGTTTGACATGACCGCCTACCGATGCAACTTCAGCAACGCCCGGCACGGTCTGCAAGGGGTAGCGCAGGTACCAGTCCTGAAGTGAACGCAGTTTCGCCAGATCATTTTGACCGCTGTGATCAACCAGGGCGTATTCATAAATCCAACCGACACCGGTTGCATCCGGTCCAAGGCTAGGATTGACGTTGTCCGGCAATCGGTCACTAACGACGTTCAGGTACTCCAGTACACGTGAACGTGCCCAGTACATATCTGTGCCATCTTCAAAAATAATATACACAAATGACATGCCGAAAAAGGAAAAACCACGTACGACTTTTGCAAACGGAACTGAAAGCATTGCCGTTGTCAGCGGATAGGTGACCTGGTCTTCAACCACTTGTGGTGTTTGCCCCGGGTACTCTGAAAAAATTATGATCTGTACATCGGAGAGATCTGGTATCGCGTCCATAGGCGTTGTGGCAACAGTGCCGAAACCTGCAGCAATAAGAAGCAGTGTCCCGGTGATAACCAGAAACCGGTTGTTCAGGCATGCGTCCAGGATTCGGGTGATCATTGCCCGGCTTCCTGCATCTTGGCGGCTGCTTCACGAAGCTTGGATTCCGAATCAATCAGGAATTGCGCTGATACAACGACTTCCTCACCGGCTGCAATTCCATCCCTGATTTGAGTCCAGCCATCACTGCTGACACCAAGTGAAACTTCTCGCGGTTCAAACTTGCCTGGTGCTCGCAGGATGAATACCTGTTGTCGTAAGCCAGAGCGAATAATGGCCTCGGAGGGCACGGCGATGGCATCTTCGATTGCTCCGGCTTCGATGGTGATGTCGGCAAACATATCCGGTTTGAGCAACAGGTTCGGATTATCGAATTCCATCCGAACCTTGACGGTTCTGGTCTGACTTTCCGCGTATGGATAGATATAGGCCAGTTTTCCCATGAATGTGTGTCCTGGCGCTGCTGAAATATTCATTCGAGCCTGATCACCGATCCTGATCCACGGTAATTCATCCGCATAGATGTTGACCAGTACCCAGACTTTGGTCAAATCTGCTATCGCATAAAGTTCTGTTTGTGGCGTCACATACTGGCCTTCGCGGGCGCCGATACTGATAGCGATACCATTTGCCGGTGAGTGGATGTGCAACGCTTTTTTGACTTTGAGAGTCTTGGTCAGGTCAGAAATCTGGTGATCCGGAACGTCAAGAAACCGGAGTCGTTCCAGTGTTATTGAGACCAGTTCTTCCGCTCCACTGCGAACATCCTCAAACGGGCTTGCCTGTAGTGTTTTCAGATTTCTGAGTGCCAGCACATATTCTTGTTGTGTCGAGACAATCTGCGGTGAATAAAAACTGAGTAGTATCGCATTCTGCTTCACGGGTGCGCCCGTGGTACCTATATATAGTTGTTCAACCCATCCATCAGTTTTAGGATGGAGCCTGACGAGTCGGTGTTCGTCATAATCCACACGTCCAACAGCCTGAACTGAATGCGACATGGATCGGCGTTCGGCTTTGGTCGTGCGCACACCAATGGTCTGTATCGTGACCGGATCTATCTTCACCGTCCCGGCGGGTCCGGGATCCGAGTCCCCATCGGCGTAAACCGGTATATAGTCCATGCCCATTGAGTCCTGCATGGGAACAGCAGAGGTGATTTCAGGATTCATCGGGTTGCGATAGAATAGTGGGCGGTCAGCTTCCTGCGGTGAGGGAGCAATTTTTGCTGTCACGTCGGAAGATTTGGTGCCAAACCAGTAACCACCAACTGCAGCAGTGAGCATGCCAAAGCTGGCAATAACCAGGGCAACTGTAATTTTGTTATTCATAAAGATCCTCCGAGCCGACCGATGCGGCAAGGTTGGCCAATGACTGCTTGGCATTACTCAGAGCTTCCCAATAATTGATCTGTGCGTTGTATAACGTGATCTGAGTATTCAGAACATTCAGAAAATCAACTTCGTTGACTTGATAAGCAGACAGCATGGCGGCAACAGTTTGTCGTGCCTGGGGAATAATGGCAGTGCCATACAGAGATACTTGTTCGCGCGAAATCTGGTAAAGGGCATGATTTCTGATGATTTCGGTCTGGATAGTACGCAGTGACTCATTGAATACATATTTGTACTGAAAATATTCACTACTGCGCTGGTCTACAGCCTTGCTTTGTTTTGCTTTGGAATAGATCGGTAAATTAACGCTGAGCCGAAATGTCGCAAGGTTCGGTAAAGTTCTGCCGGTCGAATCGGAGGTATCACGAAATCCGTAAGCCGCGCCCAGTTTGAAATCCGGGTAGTACTCCTTCCTGGCCAGGTCCAGTCGGGTCCGGGCTGCTTCAATCCGTTCCCGCTTGACATCGAGCAAGGGGCGAGTATCCACTGCGCGCTGTAACAGGACTGATTCGGTTGGTAGTTCCGGCAGGCTTATGTCCGCTGGAAGAGACGGAAGCTGGATAGGTTTTATCGGGTCGACATTCATCAGTGAATTCAACTCAGCCTGCGAGGCATCTCTCATCCCCTGGAGGGGAAGTCGGCGGTTGATAAGTCGGGAAAGCTCCAGTTGAGCAAGCAGTACATCCTGTTGCAGTCCTTTGCCGACTTTGTACTTGGTTTGGGCAATCTCGACAAAATCGCGCATCAGATCCTGGTTCTGTCTGATTATTTCAATGGCGCGATCGAGATAAGCGAGTTGCCACCAGTTACCCCGCACCCTGGCTACAACTTGCAGCCGTTTATCCAGAACCGTCTTAGCTGCAGCGGATGCTTCATACTCCGCTGCTGCACGTTTCAGGTTACGTTTTCCCGGAAACGGAAAGGATTGATTCAGTGAAACCTGCATCTGGGTCATCGGTTCCTGATCCAGGTTGAAACTGTCGGTCGGGAGATTCAGTGCATTCAGCCCTAAGGTCGGATCCGGTAATGCACCGACCTGTGCCGGAACTGCGCCGAGTGCCTCGGCTTTTGCTTGCAGCCCGGCAAGTGCCTGATTATTTTTCAGTGAAAGCTCTATGGCTCTGGCTAATGACAGTGGCTCGGAGCCTGTATCTGGCAGCAGATGTGCCTGTTCACTGGTATTCGGTGCGCCAATTGCAAATGACGACCAAACCATGACCACGTTTGCGATAGCGATAAGTAAATTTTTCTGCAGCATTTTTTTGCCTTGGTTCGGCAGCCGACATATTGCGTGTTGCTACTGTTACGCGAGCAGCTACCGATTCAGATTGTGCCGATTGAGGTTGAATATCGGCAGGCGATAGAATTTGTGATAAGCGACCAGAATTGATCGATTACCGAATCGGAGCTATTTTAAAAAGATACAGAACTGCAGATGCAGCGGCGGAGAGGCGCGGGGATCGGGCGGTTGCTTGTCAAGAACCGGCAGCTGATCTGCTTTGAATTCCAAATTACTGGAAGATTGGTTGTATGCGAGGAGAGTCGTATGGGTGGTTCCCGATACGATATCGGGTGTTGAATCAATGGTGGTGGCTTCTGCTGTAAGGCATGCATCGAGGCACAGTACGGGTTCATGTTCCGGGCAGTCATCACAGAGTGTATAGGCCTCGGCACAGGGCACCGTTAAGATGCCGCTGATCAGCAATGCAATGACTAAAAAACCTGCTTGATTGCAGAGGGTATTTCGTCTGAGCCCGAACATTGGCTCAGATTAACATATTAAAGCGGGGTAATAGTGTGCGATTGGTCAGGAAATCTGCGCTTATTAATAGATAGCTTTATTAATGAGAATGGTCATTGATTTGATAAAGGCCCACGCCGATCCTGACCGTTTTCTCCTTTTTTTGTTTTTTTGTCGTAAGTTCATGATTTGAAAGCCAGTTATCTATTTTTTCGAGAAAATCCTGACCCTCTTTTTCCAAAAAGGTACGAAAGGTTTTGGCTGCCCTGAAGCCCATATAAATATTTGTTGCTCGCCCTTCAAATTGGGTGGCATCCTTGTTTTTTCGGGTCAGGTTATAGTTAATCGTTTCACCCAGATCTGCAAGTACACTCCCTGATCGAAGAATTTCATCCGGTTCCATGTTCGAAAGCATATATTGGCGCATTAGAACCTGAAATTTGCCTGTTTTTGTTTCTTTCACCGCTCCGACGCGGGTGAGTTCCTTTAGCATTGTTGATGGCGGGATATCACTTGCATACTTTTTAGAGAGTGCAGAAAAAGAGGAAGTATTTACATCAAATGCTAATAATCGTGGCCGACCGGTCTTGCTGAGAAAGTCCGGGTCGACATGCCACCCGGTTAAAACACGAGTTGCATCATTTATCTTGCCAAGATCCGTGTCGGTATCCTCGTGTTGCAAAAGCTGTGTTATGCGAGCGACTTCACGGCGAGATAACCCGGTCATTATTGCAACACGGGAGGCATTGGTGGGTCGACCGGCAATGCCATAATCTTGTCGGGAAACTTCAACAAAAGTCAGTTTGCATACTTCAATTGCTTCCCGATAGGTGATTCCACTGCGCAGTACAATACGGATGACTGGTCGCAATAAAAGTCTCAAGGCAAGCAGGGCAGAGCTTTTTGTTTGTTTATTCATAATGGGCTAGAAACTATATAAGCTCATTCATCAGGTTCGCTATCTGCGAACTCTGCAAAGGACTGACTGCCTTCTTTCCATAGTTTATATCCGTAACTTGATGGTGCATTGGCGCTCAAATAGACAAAAATATTTTCAGCGTTTGCCAATTCTCTGATTTGCTCCTGGCTAACAATATAAAATGCATTTAGAGCGCTCTTGACTGGTGTTGAGTAAACGGTATTTTTTATGCCCAACTCAGTTCCGGACCATGCCTTGACCTCAAGTTCCATGGGTTCGCCATCAGTGACCAAATACACAGTCTGGAAGTTTTCCCGCACAGATTCATAGGGAAGCCAGAGTCGATCAATTGTGCTCCAGATTCCCAGCCACAACAAATAATCATGTTGACCGGCTCTGCTGATTCTGATCGGACCAAGGTAGACATAGTCTCGGGAATTAGAAGAGAGCCACTGGTGCTCCCGGTAGAAAATCAACGGCTGAGTCAGGCTGGTTATGTTGGTTTCAGTATTCTCGTCAAACTGTTGTTTTAATGCCGGTTCAATATGTTTGGGAAAGGAAAAAGAAGTAGGGAAAGAGCAGGATACAATGCTGATGGCGGCCGTTGTCAGTAATATCCTCAGCAGGAGTTTCTTGGTCGGTACCCCTGAATTACACAAGGTTTTTGATAAGAGGCAGAGCATGCTAGAAGTCCGCTCGATAACCCAGGTTAATAAAATATGATGAAGTATCAGTGGAGGTTAATGTTGACTTTGTTTCTGATAGTTCTCCGCCAAACTCAAAATCCAGTTGGTAATGACGCCCCAACTGATAAAGAAATCGCAAAGAGGGTCTTAGCAGCCACCGATCTGAATTATTTGCATTTGACTCTCGCATGGAAAAAATAATTCTTGGGTTAATCCTGAAAAATCTTGATATGGGATATCGATTATTGATAGAAAATGTAGATGTCTTAGATGTATCGCCGTCAATATAACTTAAGCCAAGAATTGTTGAGTCGCCTTCCTTTAGCAGGCTGTAGCCAATGAGATTTGTCGAGTAATAAAATTGGGTGCCGAAATCAGGTGACTCAGGTACGCCACCGGAGGCCGGGGTGCCGCCGAATTGAGTCATGGTGACATCAAAATTGATCTGAAAGCGCTCAAACAAAGGTTTGGCAAAGCCAAACGAATATGTCTTTACATCAGCAGCACGATCTTCGGCCAGTTGTCTGATATCCGCCTCAGAAAAGCTCAGCAGCAGTTCATCTATTGTCGTGGCCGGTTGGCCTATCAGGGCGGTACGAGTTGTCAGATAAGGACTTTTGCGTACATCTATAGAAGCCGTTAGGGTTATTTTATTATCAAATGTCCAGTTACCAAGAGTGATAAAGCTGTTTACTACATTGAAATCAATATCGTAATCTATGGCAGTAATCAAAGATCGGGAGATATCGTAGTAACGAAGTTCTGCTCCGATAGCCTGTCGGTTTGTCAGGCTGTCCACTTTCTGGCGATTGTAGAAAATGCTGACATCAAAAAGATCCTTAAGCTGAGTAAAATCGATGCCGGCACCATAAAATGAACGCTCGGTTTGGATGCCGTCTGCAGATGAATCAACCGGGTAACCGGCAGTCACATTGAACCGGATATCGGGTTTCCAGTCATAGCCCACTTGTAGCCCATCAAAACGACCCAGTACACCACTGGTATGCAGTGATTGACGGCCGATACGGGTGAAAAGATTAAGTTGCGTGTCCTGTAAATCTACATATGCATTATAAAAACGTGAATTGTTTCCAGGTCCTTCTTCTCCCAAAAAGTCATAGAGGTAACCCATCGTAGTCCGACCGCTAAAATCAAACCTGTCTCCACGCCATTTGACCATGAGGTCGGCATCTGAAATCAATGATGATTGATTGACAACCTTACCGGTATTATCCGTGTCGAAAACATTTCGCCGGTAGTACTGTGATATACCGCCATAGGTTTCCCAGTGGCTGCGTTTGTCAGGCTTCGATTTATTGCGTTGGCTTGGTTTTGGTGTTTCACGTGCCGTTAAAAGTCCGGCAAGACGTTGGCTAACACGTTCAGCGCCTTCACTGTTAGGGTAAAGGTCAAGATAGATCCGGTATTCAGCCACGGCATGGGCGATCTGTTTATTACGTTCACGGGCAAGACCCAGGTATTCTCTTGCATTGGCAGAAAAGGAATGTTCAGGTTCAGCCAGAATCTTGGTATAGATTTGCACGGCCCGGCTGTAATTGGCCTTCTGTTGTTCTGTTTCCGCATCCGCCATCAACTCGGAAATTCTTTCCTCTGATAATCTCCTGGTAACGGGTGCGGATTCTGTTGACGGACTATTCGTGGTAACAGATTCGGTTGGTACGGAAGGAACCGCAGAAACCGCAGGGATTACAGGAATATTTGGCGCGGGTAACTCTGCAATGACAGGTGCCGTAGCGCTCGAGTCGCGAGCCAGGCTTTTCCGGGCATTATCGCGTTCTTTTTCTGAAACCCTTACAACCCATAAGCCAGGAAATCTGGAATTCAGGGTCTTTGCGGCGATCCTGGCAGCGGACTCGGTAGGAAAAAAACCTAAACGCAATCGATACCATGTCTGGCCTGACAACGTTGTGTTGGTCAGATAAGCCAGTTGATCGGGTGTGGCTGCAACCGATGCGATAGATTCATTCATGATTGGGTCTGCCAGAGACATCAAATTAATTGCGAATAACTCTGGTGCAGATGGCGCTGTATTCTGTTCTGAGATCTGCTCTGTCACTGCCTCCTGGGGTTGCTGCAGGCGCTCAGGATTCTGCTTGATCGCATCCGTATCAGGTAAGGGTGCGGTTCGAACCACCGGCAAATCCGGTTGTTCGCTGGAAACCGATTTTGGCTCCTTCGTCTCATCACTCACTGGCAGTTCGATGAATAATTGCAAACTTTGCAGGCCTCGCCTCTGATCAACAGAAAAGCGAACGGGGAAATCAAATCGAACTAATAAAAGGGCATCTATCCCTGTCTTGGCAACATATTCAACTTCACTAATTCCTGCCAGGGCGCGCCCTGGGGGCATTCTTATTTCTCGTATTGGGTTTTCAAATGCACCAGTATCACATTGATCCAGACGTGAAAGATTGATTTGCAGGTGGTCAGTTTCTACCAGCGGGAAGTGATCGATATAACGAGTCGGGCAGCCGAAAAGGAATTCTACTGTTGTTGTATTGCCTGTCTTTGAGATCAGTACATTTTTAAACCAGATATTGCCGGCACCGAACGCACTGCTGTAACACAAAAATAAAGTGAGTGGCATTATCCATTTGTAAAGATGGAATCTTTGAGTTACACGTTGATGCCTGGAGGCGCTCATAGCTTACCCTGGTTCCCTCGATGCGCGGGCAGGACTAGTGCGAAACGCAGCTGAACAATAAAGTGCTTTGCTGTTAGCTCTCCAGTCATTGTTGATGTTTATGCCTGTTGTAGGACTCATTCTCATATTCAGTTTTCTTTACCACTTCCTGTCGCTAATCCTGTGACAGCGACTGCCTGTGCAATCTCGATCTGCACTTAGTCCGTTATGCTTGCTCTCGCTATGTTTATAGTCATTTGCATGGCAGCCCGCGCAGTCAGGTTGATATGTAGGTGATGGCCAATTGACAGTTGCAGAATTACTTTGGTGGCATTCGGTGCAATCCTGGGTTCCACGATGATCAAGCGGTTCATAGCTTAAGGTTGTATGGCCAAATGTAGATGGTACCCAGCCAGTAGTATCGTGACAGACGATACAGTCTTGTGAAGTAATAAAATGACCGCCGCCTTTACCGGTTGCGGTATTGCCATTATGGCAGCCTGAACAGGACCCGGTAACGTTGTCATGATCAAAGCTGGCCGGGATCCAGGCCGTTGTTGAGTGACAGTTTTCGCAGATATTACCGGTATTGATATGCCCGGGATGTTTGCCGGTTGCCGTGCTGCCATTGTGGCAGCCTGAACAATTGTTGGTAATGGTGCTGTGATCAAAATCGGCCGGCACCCAGCCATTGGTCGTGTGGCAGTCTTCACAATTGTTGCCGCTGGCAATATGAGCCGTATTTTTGCCGGTTGCAATTGTGCCGTTATGACAGCTGGAACAGGTGCCGATTACATCAAAATGATCCACACGATCGACCGGTGACCAGGCCGTTGAATTATGGCAATCCTCACAAACATTGGTGGTATTAATATGCTCGGGCTGTTTCCCGGTTGCCGTGCTGCCATTGTGGCAGCCTGAACAATTGTTGGTAATGGTGCCGTGATCAAAATTGGCCGGTACCCAGGCATTGGTCGTGTGGCAGTCTTCACAATTGTTGCCGCTGGCAATATGAGCCGTATTTTTGCCGGTTGCAATTGTGCCGTTATGACAGCTGGAGCAGGGGCCGATTACATCAAAATGATCCACACGATCGGCCGGTGACCAGGCCGTTGAATTGTGGCAATTCTCACAAACATTGGTCGAATTGATATGGGTGAGATACTTGCCGGTTGCCGTACTGCCATTGTGGCAGCCTGAACAATTGTTGGTAATGGTGCCGTGATCAAAATCGGCCGGCAGCCAGCCATTGGTGGTATGACAGTCCTCGCAAACATCGCCGCTGGCTATGTGGGTCGGGTGTTTGCCGGTCGCTGTCATGCCGTTATGGCAGCTTGAGCAGGCTCCGATTACATGGAAATGATCAACCCGCAGTACTGTTGCCCAGGACGTCGTAATATGGCAATCCTCACAAATATTGGTCGTATTCATGTGGCCGGTATTCTTGCCGGCTACTGTCTGGCCGTTATGGCAGCTCGAGCAGTCGTCGATGATGGTGTTGTGATCAAAATTGGCCGGTAGCCAGCCATTGGTCGTGTGGCAGTCTTCACAATTATTGCTGCTGGCAATATGGCTCGGATTCTTGCCGGTTGCAGTTGTATTGTTATGACAGCTGGAGCAGGTGCCGATTACATCAAAATGATCTACACGAATGACCGGGGTCCAGAATGATGTGTGGTGACAATCTTCACAAATATTGGTGGTGTTGATATGACCTGGATTCCTGCCGGTTGCCGTGCTGCCATTGTGACAGCCTGAACAATCCTGAGAGATGATGCTGTGATCAAAATTGGCCGGTGTCCAGCCATTGGTGGTATGGCAGTCCTCGCAAATATCACTGCTGACAATGTGGGTCGGGTTCTTGCCGTTGGCAATTGTGCCGTTATGACAGCTGGAACAGGGGCCGAGTACGTCAAAGTGATCAACGCGAGTGACCGGTGCCCAGACTGTGTTGTTGTGACAGTCTTCGCAAATATTGGTGGTATTGATATGCTCGGGATTCTTGCCGGTTGCCGTGCTGCCGTTGTGACACCCGGAACAGGCAGAGACAATAGAGCCGTGATCAAAATCGGCCGGCAGCCAGCTATTGGTGGTATGGCAGTTTTCGCAAATGTTATCGCTAACAATATGATTCTGATGTTTGCCGTTGGCAATTGTACCGTTATGACAGCTTGAGCAGGTGCCGATTACATCAAAATGATCAACACGAACGATCAGCCCCCAAAATGTTGGTGTATGGCAGTCTTCGCATACATTGGTGGTATTGATATGGCCGGTATTCTTGCCGGTCGCAGTATTGCCATCGTGGCAACTGATACAGGTGCCGGTAATATTGAAGTGATCGAAGCGGGCAGATGACCAGGCTATTGATATATGGCAGTCATCACATTGATTGTTGCTAAGGATATGATTTGGCGACTTGCCTTCGGCTTTTACCCCATTGTGGCAATTCGAGCAGCTACCAATTACCTGGGTATGATCTACCTGTGTGACCGGAGCCCATGATGATTCCCGGTGACAGTCTTTGCATTGATTGGTGGTGAGAACGTGACCCATCGGTACCGGAGTCGCTTTGACCAGGCCGGCTCGGGAGTGACAGCTTTCGCATTGTCGTGCCGTACCCTGAAAAATTCCTCCGACATGACATGCGGCACAGTCAGTGGTGCGATGCACGCCCTCCAGTTGAAAGCCGGTAGAAAAGTGATCGAAATCTGATTGAAAGGCTGACTGCGCAAAAAGTTCCGTAGGTAGAACAATGCAAACGAGAGTAATCAGTAATGCCAGCTGTCTCATTATTCCGGTCTTCCCGGGTTAACAAACGAGCCTGTTGTATGGCAACGTCCGCAATCGGACCCGAATTGTCCTGAGTGAATATCATCACGACGGTGACAGCCGGCACATTGCTTGGGGATTTCTGTCCGTGAGCCGCTCCTGCTGCGGTGACAGGAACGGCAGGTCAGGTCGGTGTGTTTGCCATCCAGCATAAATTCTGCCTCGGTTTCATGGTCAAAGACCCAGAGTTGCCAGTCATTCGGATTGTGACAGGCATTACACTCTTCTCCCAATCTGCCCTTGTGCAAATCATCATCTGCATGACAATCAACGCAGCGGTTTCCGGTATCGTGGAACCCTGCAAATATATGGCAGGCCTCGCAGGGTGCTACAGCATGCAGTCCTATAAGTGGGAAGTCAGTAAAATCATGGTCAAATATAACATTATCATTCCAGCCTGACTCTTGGTGGCACTGGCCGCAATCGGAACTCTGGTCTTCCTTGTGGATGTTGTCATCCTCGTGGCAGTTTAAGCAGTTAACCTCTAGTTGTACGTCGTACATTGATCCTTTATGACAGGCTTGGCAAATCTGCTCTTTATGCTGACCCAGTAACGGGAATTCCGTATCTTGTTTATGATTAAAAATACTTTTTGCCCACTTTGTCGGTTTGTGACAGTTGTTGCAATCTTCCCCATTCAACCCCTGATGCTCGTCATCACTGCGGTGGCATGCTATGCACTCCATTTTCAGTGGGTCATCCAACTTGCTGCCCGTGTGGCAGCTTTCGCAGGGGATCTCATCGTGCTTGCCTTCCAGGGTGAAATCCGATTCGTCGGCGTGATTAAATGCTGATTCATCCCAAGCTGTTGTTTTGTGGCAAGTCTCACAGGTTGTGCCATTGTCGCCATTATGGGTGTCATCAATACGATGGCAGGAGTAGCAGTCCTTGCCCAGATCCGTATATTTTTGGTTGACATGACACAGGTTGCACTCATTTTCCATGTGTGCGCCGGTTAGTGCGAACTCGCTATCCTTATCATGATCAAAGTCTGCTTCCTGCCAATTGGTTTCCTTGTGGCAGTTTTCACATTCTTTGCCAAGTTCTCCGCCATGGTTATCATCATCTTCGTGGCAACCAAAACATGCAGAAACCGCGCTGCGGTACTTTTCATCTGCTTCGTGGCACCCGTTGCAGCCAGTAGTTACATGTGAGTCCGAAAGGAGAAAATCAGTAAACTTGTGGTCAAAAGTTTCCTCATCAAGGCCGACAATATCTGCATCACGTCCTTCGTGTTCGGTATGACAGGACGAACACTCAGCTTTCCTGGCTTGAGGAAACAGGCCGTGGAATCCTTTCCGGGCATCGATATCTTCGGAAATTTGATTGTGATCGTGGCAATTCAGGCAAAGGTCACGCTGCAGATTCTTGGAGAATGCCGCATGACATTCACTGCAGTTTTTTTCAAATTCAGCATGATCCTGGATTACCATGCCTGGCATAACCAGTGTTTCAATGCTGATTGCTGCTGTATTACTACTAAGGCACGCAAGTATAACTAAGACTGAAATCCTAAGTGTGAGTCTGTATGCCATTATGGTGTTACTTGGCGGGTCAGTACATATGAACCGCTAAGATGTGAACGATGGTAGAAATACAAAGCATTAAGAAGAATGGTAAATGCAATATGTGCCAGAAAGAAAAGAGTCGTTCAAACAGGTACAGATTGGCGATATTACGTTGCTCCATTAGGTGGTTACGTAAATTGCGCTTGGTTAGTTGCTCCAGACGTTTTTGATGCTCGGTAATTGATTTTGATTCGATCGAACGTGCAATTAATTTTTTCTTAAGGATCCAGTTTAATCGGATGTATGCTACACGGGTTTTAATAGATATGACCAGTGGACGAGTCATGCCATCAAATAAGTTATGTGGTGCTTCAAGTACCTGATGATCGAGTATGGTCAGAGCTTCATTAATCTCAGTTGCTAACTCACCAGATTTTTCTACTTGCTCGGCCGATGCCATCATTTTTTTGGTTAGCGAACGTAAAGTTGTCTTGCGACCATACAATCCGTTATGTATATGTGAGTAAAGATATCGTCCAATCAGGCCGCTGCCAGAAACCAATAACATGCAATATAGAGAGATACGTGAGTTCAGGGAGCCCAGGGCAAAATTACTGTGAAACAGAATTAGTATCGGGCCAATGATGCCCAATACCATGTGCCAGAAAAACCAGCGCTTGGTTGTACCAAGAAAGCGCAGGAAGCGGACACGCTTTCGTAATGGGTATAGTAAGAGCGCTGCCATAAGTGAGGCGCCCACAATTCCCAAAATATAACCCAGCCCTTCTTCTGCTGTAATATTTCGCTCAGTGCGGCCTATCCAGCCAAAATATGTAATTAGGATTGCCAGCAGGTAGCCGAGCATTGTTGATTGCTGGCGGAGCCAGGCAATTAATGCGCGAAGGGCTCGAGTTTCTAGCTGTTTTGGGGGGGGGTGACGTACGTGGTCGGTAACGGTTGAAACTATATTCATAGGTTGTGCTGTCGCTGGCTAGCTATAAATGGGGGTGAAAATCTTCAATTCTGTTAAAGGGATGAGCTATATAGTTCAATTCTTCCTGAGGTTCTGAATGTGCTTCAGCCTTAATCCTTACAATATGGCAGCGATACTGGAGCCTAGAAAAAGCTGCATAAATCAATATTATTGTGCATATTTTTCGCAAATATACAAATATTTCTCGATTTAATATTTCTTCATTGATGCTGAATGACTGATTAGGTCACCATAATTCAAGAGCCAGAATAGACGGAAGGTCTGTTGCAGACTGTGATGGAACTCACACACAGAAGAGTCGGAAGACTTGAAAATGCATCCTTTAATTGTGGCTCAAATAAAACCAATGAGTTATTTATGTTGGACCCGGTATCATTGTTCTTTTATCTCATCCCGATGGGATTAATCCTTTACCTGTATGTCCGCCGGTACAGTGGACATCATGGCTCCAGTGTTCGTGCCCGTCAGGATGCGCTTGAAGCGGGTCTTACCGAGCCGGCTTCGCTGCATCCGGATATTGATCCGACTAAATGCACCGGTTGTCGCGCATGTATTGCGGCTTGTCCTGAAATACCTGGGCACCAGGTAATCGGATTGATCCACGGCAAGGCTGAGTTGATTAATCCAACTGATTGTATCGGTCATGGAGCCTGTTTAACGGCCTGTCCACATGGTGCTATCACCCTGGTATTCGGTACCGAACGGCGTGGCGTTGATATCCCTCATGTTCAGGTGAATTTTGAATCAAATGTACCTGGAATTTTCATTGCGGGTGAACTCGGTGGTATGGGCTTGATTCGCAATGCCATTGAACAGGGACGCCAGGCAGTTGAGTCAATTTATGGGGCCAGGAATGAAGCCAATAGTTTAGACCTTGATCTGCTAATTGTTGGAGCCGGGCCGGCCGGGTTCTCGGCATCTCTGGCCGCAATGGAGTGCGGTTTGAGTTGCGTTACTGTAGAACAGGAGAGCCTCGGGGGTACTGTGGCTCATTATCCTCGTGGCAAGATAGTGATGACAGCACCTGTAGATTTGCCAATATTCGGCAAAGTCAATTTTCGGGAGACCACCAAGGAAAAACTTCTGACTTTCTGGGAAGAGGTTGAAGTGAAAACTAATGTGGCTATCAGCTATAAGGAACGTGTTGAATCGGTGGTATCGATAGAAAATGGATTTGAAATTAAAACCAATAAGGCCAGCTATCGTGCGCATGCAATTCTATTGGCGATCGGCCGTCGCGGTACACCACGTAAATTGGGGGTGCCCGGCGAGGAACAGGCAAAAGTCATCTATCACTTGATTGATCCATGTCAATACAAAAACCAGCATGTTCTTGTTGTTGGAGGCGGTGATAGTGCATTGGAAGCCGCTGAGACCATATCAGCCGTTGAAGGGACCAGTGTAACCCTTTCCTATCGTTCCAATGCTTTTGGCCGCGCCAAACAAAAAAACCGGCAGAAGGTTGAGCTGGCTGAAAAAGAGGGTCGGCTGAATGTGATCTTTAATTCAAATGTAGTTTCGATCGGAGCTGACCAGGTTACCCTGGAACAGGAGGGTAATCATATTGAACTGAAAAATGAGGCGGTTATCGTCAGTGCCGGTGGCATTTTGCCCACCCCTTTTCTTCAGTCGCTAGGCATTGAGGTTGAAACAAAATATGGAACTGCGTAGTGAATAGAGTCCGAGTCCGCATTATTCTGTTGCTATTACTTGGAGTTATGCCGCTCTATGGGGTAGCTGAACCCCTTGCTGACGCCCTTGCAGAGGCGAGAGCCGCAGTACGCATAAAGGATTTTCCGGCAGCGGTAAAAATTTACCAGTCGCTTGCTCAGGCCGGAAATGCAGATGCTCAATATCAACTGGCTTCATTTTATCGCTCTGGTCACGGGGTATCCAAGGATCTTGGTAAGGCGGTAGAGCTATTTGCAGCCGCGGCCGAGAGTGGTGACCCTCGGGCTCAATACAGTTTGGGGCAACTGCTTGAGAGTGGCACGGGTGTAGAAAAAAACAGTGAATTGGCGATGCTTTGGTTTGCAAAAGCTGCGCAGCAAGGTCATCGACTGGCAATCTCACATCTGGCTGAACTGGCTGAACTGGCTGAGTCCGGTGACAGTCGAATAGATTTGCTCGAACCGGAAGAGAGGGCAAGAGCTTTAAGACGTGCGGCCCAGAAAGATGATCAAAAAATGCTGCTGATGTTGTTGAATAGCGGAGTATCGGCAGATTCGCAGGATGAAAACGGACGAACGGCTTTAATCGAGGCAATTGATAATGAAAATACGGATATTGTTTCATTGTTGATTGAACATGGCGCCGATTCAAATGGCATCAGCATGGCCTGGGAGATTCCACTGCACAGAGCGGCACGTATAGAAAATCTGGCGGTTTTAGATATTCTGCTAGCCGCTGGTGCGGATATTAATAAGCAGGATGCCACGGGGAATACCGCTTTGATTATTGCTTCGGCCAGGAATGCAGAGGTGATTGTTAATGCATTACTGGAAAAAGATGCTGCTGTTCAGCTTGAGGATGAGCGGGGGTGGACCGCGCTCACGGCAGCCAGGCAAAGAGGCCATGAGAATATTGAGAAAATTTTATTGGCCAGCGGCGGCGAGGACCCGTATGAGGCATCCGCTGTTTCCAAGACCCGAAGAGTCGTCCTGAGTGACATCCCTGAGGGTGAGGCAGGTTGGACACCGTTAATTTATGCCGCCTGGCGGGGTAACAAGGATCTTGTTACCCAGGCGCTGGCGAATACTAAAGACATCAATGCTCAGGATTTGGAGGGCCATACTGCCGTTAGCCGGGCAGCGTGGCGTGGCCACTACCAGATAGTTGGCATGTTGCTAGCTGCCGGTGCTGATCCGAACCTTCGTCAGCGGAATGGCTTTGCGCCTCTTCACTGGGCGGTACGAAAAGGTCACGTAGAAACTATCAGAACACTGGTCTCTGGTGGAGCTGAAGTGGATTATAAAATTCCGGCAAGCGGTGTGACGGCGTTGTTGCTTGCGGTTGAGAATCAACATGAAATTGCTGTGAAAACACTTCTTGGATACGGTGCTACGGTAGACGGTAAAAACATCAGCGGTGAAACCCCGTTGATGCGTGCGGCCATGCTGGATTCCCTGATGATTTTGATTCGACTCCTGGATCATGGGGCTGATTATGATGAGCGTAACCTCCATGGCCAGGCAGCCGAGTGGTACGCAGTTCAGGCAGGACAAATAAAAAATCTGAGATTGCTATGTGATTATGGTGCAGATACAAATATTGCTGATTTAAATAATCAGACTTCATTGATTGAGGCTGCCCGGTATGGGGATGAGGGAATTATCCGGGTGCTCGTAAAGTATGGCAGCAATGTTAATGCTCAGACCAATTCCGGCAACACGGCTTTAATAGTTTCTGCTTCTGCCGGGCATATCGAGGCGGCGCGCATCCTGATAGCTGCTGGCACCAATATCGACCACCGTAATCAACGTGGAAACAGTGCGCTCATGCGTTCCGCAGCACTCGGGAAAGAAGATATTGCCGCATTGTTGATTGATGAAGGTGCAGATAAAGGCCTGGTTAATCATGATCATCTTACGGCCAAAGATCTGGCGAAACGGGCTGATTACAATAATATTGTTTCCATGCTGAAAAATCGTGCTGCAAAGAAATAGCGGTTGAATATGTTATAAATCATTGCAGCAGGATGTGACGTGGTTGATTTTACCGCCCGCCGCCCGCCGCCCGCCGATCTGCCCGCGCCACCTCCCGAGCTTGAACCCGGCTCCCGATTGGCAATGTGACAGGGGAATTTGGTGCAGTCGTCAGTTCGCTGCATGCCTCGATATCGAGGGTTGACACCAATTCGGTAGGTGGCTTTGTAATTGCTTGCAAGGCAGTATATTAGTAAGTGGCATCAGGATGCCATATGCACCGGGTCGAGCCTGGTATCCAAGCCTGGTGAATTCGTGAGAATCCTGATCGGAGGATAATTCTACGAAAGTTTTGCTGTGAAAGCCTGGCTTAGAGTATCAGCAGAAAATCCACCGGTGTTCTGCCCGTTGGTGGCAAATCGATACAACACAGCCGAGAAAATCCCCTGCAATGCGGTTTGCAGTAAACCAATAACGATCAGTCCAATAATGCTGACAGCGATGATGCCGATGATCAGTGACATATTGCCGGTTGTTGATGCGGTGCTCAGCATGAACCCAGCGATAACGAAGGCGAGTACATAAATCAGTATGAAGATCAGCCCAATGCCGGAATTCGAGATGACGTTTTCACCCCAGGTTTGTTTAAGTAATGTTGCACTTTCCTTGAGTGCATCGAGTGGGCCGACATCCCGGCTCGCCAATATCGGTACCGCCAGGAAGCTCGCGGCAGTCCAGGCTATACCGAACAGCCCGACGATCATGCGTCCGAGCAGACCGAATCGTTCACCAACAGCACGCAGCAGGATGCCGACAGTCGCGGCGATCATGGCATAACCGAGAATCCGTCCGGCTTTCGACCATGCAATCCGGAGCCCATCGCTGATCGTTGGGTCACCGCCATCCATGCGGATCATCGCTGCGCCGACCAGCGCCGTATTAAAGAAAAACATGACAAAATATTCGCTTAGGTAGAGCAGTCCGAGGGCGAGGGCATTGAACGAGCCTGCCTCACCTTGTTGCATTGCAGGAGCCGGGATGATCAGGGGTACGAATGAGATGAAAACAAGCAAGGCCGCGATTGACGACAGCAGTGGAAAAACCATTAGTTCACGATCTTGTTGCAGGATTGCTGCACTGTGTTTGATCATGCGCCAGCTACGGGAAAACCGACCACCCATGGTATGCCCTCATCAGTGAATTCAAATCAAAGCCTAGCATTTTTGGGGTTACGGGGTTGCGGTGGGGTTCAATTCCGGGCTCCTGTTATGATGTGCGGGAATTTATTGGTAGCTGCAGGGTGAGAGTCCATGATTTCAATCCAGATGCGTGTGCTCACGGTCGGGCTCCTGCTCATGACCGGTGTACTTCAGGCCGTGGAACCGGAGACGATCCTGGTCATGGGTGCAAGCGGCCGTCAGGGTAATGCCGTCGTCGATGAATTGCTGTTACGAGGCTATGCTGTGCGCGGCATGACACGCAAGCCGCAGGGCAAGAAGGCGCAGCGCCTGGCCGATAAGGGCGTTACGGTCGTGCAGGGTGATTATGCTGACAAGGACTCGGTTCTGGCGGCAATGACCGGCGTTCAGAAGGCATTTTTCTATAGCGGTTTTTCACGGGATGAATTGCAGGAAGGACGCAATGTCATTGCGGCGGCCAAACAGTCCGGCATCCGGCACCTGATCTATTCATCGGGTGCTGCAGCGGCACCCGAAGGCGGTATGAAAGATGTTGTCAAGGCACAGGTTGAGTTGGCATTACGCGATAGTGGGGTGCCGTTCAGTGTGGTTCGTCCGGTAGCATTTATGGAAAACTTCAAGGGGCAACAAAAACGTACAATAGATAACGGTGTCATTGATTCACGCGCTCCTGATCGCTATGTGTATTTCATAACAATTCCGGATATTGGCTTTTTTGTTGGTGAAGCCTTCGACAACCCGGATGAATGGCTTGGCCGGGCTGAGAATATCGCCGCCGACAAGATGACCATGACGGAGCTTGCGCAGACATTTGGCCTGGTGCTCGGTAAGGAGATAGCCTATGTACGGCAACCCGTGGAAGAGTTTCTGCAAAGTTTACCCCCACCATTGCGACCATTGTTCCGTTGGTATGATGAAGTCGGTTACTCTGCCGATACGGAAAGGTTGCGTGCCCGTTATCCGAATTTGACCACCCTGGAAAAGTATCTGCGAACAACCGGTTGGGAAAACTGGTAGCCGGCAGGCAAACCGGTGGGGTGAATAGCTAAAGTTCAACCGCATAACAGTGATGTCGGTTTGGCGACTAAATGAGTGATCTGTCGATATATATAGTCTTTCCCCGTTAAACAAACAGCCTGGCAGGAAAGTTCAGATTGTAAGTTTAATACTCGACATATATTGTGCTGAATATCAATTGGTGGTGCATATTTGAAAGATATAGAGAGGTGCATATGCAAGCAAGATTAATGGTTTTTCTGTTCATGCTGTTTGGGTTTGTGGGCGGTGTGCAGGCGGGAACTGATTTTTCCGGTAACTGGGTGATGAATACCAAGTTGGGTGAGAATCTCGGCATGATGGCAGCACTTAAAGAGACGCTGACTGCGACTCAGACAGCCGGGCAATTAACACTCGATTTCATTGATGTTTTTCAGGGCAATACGACAACTCGTCAGGTCAAGCTGGATCTGACCGGTGCTGTTGTTGATAACTTTGCCGCAATGGGTGATCCGAGTAAAACCGCATCGCAGTGGGATGGTGACAAGCTTGTGACGACGTGGACAACTGCGGGAGCTATCCCGGGGACTGAGGTTGTTCGTACCGAAACACATATGCTGGATGACAAAGGCAGTAGTTTGACGGTAACAATCGAACGGGCCAATCGTCCGACCATGATCCTGGTGTACGAGAAGCAGTAGTGAAAACCGGCTTCATTGCCATCGTTATTGCCGCGACCCTAATTGTTGGTAGTGTTTACTGGGGCGTGATGAATGACGCTGAAGATGTCATTACCGGTGATACAACCTATGTAGTTGCCGAACACCGCACAATTGCCTCAACCGTCTTGGCAACCGGCGTAATCAGGTTGCGGGTTGGTGCCGAGGTGCGTGTCGGGTCGCAAATGTCGGGGATTGTTGAGGAACTGAATGTCACTGTTGGGGCGCAGATTGAGCAGGGTGATGTGATTGCCCGGATCGATTCACGCAGCCTTAAGGCCCGACTGGCTCAGGCTGAGGCGCAGGTCCATGTGTTTGAACAAGAGGTTGAGCGGGCCGAGGTCGAGTTGGCGCGTGCACGGGGACTGGATGTCAGGAAACTTGTTGCGCGTACTGAAGTTGAGGATCGGACTCTCGATCTGGCCGATGCCAGTGCGCGACTGGAGAAGTCTCGCCGTGACGCCGAGGTGGTCGAAACAGATCTCGGCTATGCGGTCATTCGGGCGCCAATCTCGGGCACGATAGCCTCGGTTGCGACTCAGAAGGGTGAAACGGTAGCTGCTGCATTCAGCATCCCGACGTTTGTAACGATTATTGCCAGCGATGCGCTCGAGGTTATTGCAATGGTCGATGAGACCGATATAGGTACGGTCGAAGCAGGCAACCCGGTGATGTTTACGGTTGAGTCCTATCCGGCCATGGAATTTATCGGGATTGTTAAGCAAATCGCACCGAAAGGTACCATTATTTCCGGTGTAGTTAATTTTGAGGTCATGATCGATATAGAGTCGAACGTGACGGTATTGAAACCGGACATGACAGCGAATGTATCGATTCGCACGGCTGAGCGCGAGGCCGTTGTATTACCGGCCGACGCTGTGCAGCGAGATGGGTTTAAGCGCTTTGTATTAATTGATGAGGGAGAGGGTTTGGTACGGCGCCAGGTTACTGTCGGGACTCGGGAGGCTGGTTTCACCGAGATCCGTCGGGGTGTTGCAATGGGAGATCGTGTTGCAATTGTGCCGCAACCCGGGGTCGGGCAGAATCCTCGCGGATGACATGTGTGCCTTATGATTGCCGTAGAAAACCTTGAAAAGATTTATCGGCGCGGTGATGGCACGCCGGTCATGGCGCTAAAAAATGTCTCGTTCACAATCGATGCAGGTGAATTTGTGACTGTGCGCGGTGCGTCCGGGTCCGGCAAATCGTCACTGCTGAATATTCTCGGTTGCCTCGATACGCCGACATCCGGTGTTTACCGGCTTGCCGGCGAGGATGTGTCCGGTTACACGGATGAGCAACGCTCACATCTTCGCTGTCGTCGTATTGGCTTTGTTTTCCAGTCCTTCAACCTGTTGTCGCGGACGACGGCACTTGAGAACGTCGAGGTTCCGGCATTGTACAGCGGTCAGCGAATAGAGGAGGGCAAGGCTGCGGCGCTGCTTGAACGCGTCGGCCTCGCCGAACGTGGCGGCCACTTTATGACTGAACTGTCGGGTGGTGAGCAACAGCGTGTTGCGATAGCAAGGGCGTTGATGAATGATCCGCCGCTGTTATTAGCGGATGAGCCGACCGGGAATCTGGATTCTGAAGCAGGCCATTCAATTATGGAGCTGTTGGGGGAGTTGTCAGGCGAGGGAAGGACGATCATTCTCGTTACGCATGATGAGGCAGTTGCCGCATTCGCGCAGCGAGAGTTGCTTATACGTGATGGCATTATTGCATCCGATACTCTGCGGACAGCAAAGCCACCCGCAGCGGAGAAGACAGATTCATGAGGGTGAGCCAGATAATCACGCTTGCTCTGCGTACATTGATACGAAACCCGCTGCGCAGCTTTTTTATGATGCTTGGGGTTGCGATTGGTATTGCATCATTAACGGCAATGGCCTCAATAGGTGAGGCGACACAGCAGGAAACAATACGCCAGTTTAAACGCATGGTGGGGACTTATGACCTTGTCAGTATTGTGCCTGGTGCCGCAAGTACCCGCGGCATGCCGTCATTAACGACAGTGGAACCAAGCCTTAAGTTTGCTGATGCAACTGCAATTGCTGAAGAAGCGAATGGTGTGCTGCAGGTAGCCGAGGTACAGAATGCGTTTGATATTGATATCAAGTATCGCGATAAGACGACTGTATCTGCTGTCTACGGTGTTTCGGCAAACTGGTTGGAGATGCGCGAGTATTATCTTGAAACGGGCGATGTCATCACACAGGATGACATTGCAAGTCTCGCGCGGGTAGCCGTAATCGGTCAGGACATCGTAACCGGGTTGTTTCCGGATGAAGATCCGATCGGCAAGCAGATACGTATCGGCAACGTGCCGTTTGCAGTCAAGGGGGTTCTCGTGTCGCGAGGCGCGGGTCCCGGCGGCGGCAGTCTTGATGGTGTTCTCTTTATCCCGGTGACGACAGCGTCCAAGCGTTTGTTTCAGCGCGATTACCTGACGACGATTACGGCCCAGTTGTATGATCCGAGTCGTCCCGGGCCGTCCATCGAATCGATAAAAACAATCTTGCGGGAGCGACACGGTATTGTGCCGCCGGGCGAGGATGATTTTACCATCTCGGATCCGCGTGCCAGCGCTGAGCAGGTTGAGGAGGTTAGTTCAACACTTGCCACGATTCTTACCGGTGTTGCGATTATCGCGATGATTATCGGTGGCACGGTGATTATGAGCCTGATGTTGATTGCTGTCTCGGAACGACGTCGGGAAATTGGAGTGCGTCGTGCGGTTGGTGCGACACGTGCGGATGTCATGCTGCAGTTTCTGATTGAAGCAGCCACGGTGTCGGTGGTTGGTGGCCTGATGGGAATAACGCTTGGCGTCGGCGGTGCAACGCTAACCGCCCTGCAACAGGAACTGCCGCCGGTTCTGCTCTGGGACACGATCGGACTTGCAGTTTGTGTATCGGTCGGAATCGGGCTGATTTTTGGTCTGCAGCCGGCCTGGAAAGCTGCGAATATTGATCCGATCGACGCGCTGCAATCGTAACGGTGCAGCGCACACGCCTGTATTTAATGATGAGCGGCTGGCGGCAGCTGCGTCGGTTCAGGTTACGTTCGGCGTTAGTGATTTGTTGCGCTGCACTTGGTGTCGCTGGTTCGATTACTGCTGTGAACTATGCGTCGGGCGGGCAACAAAGAGTCCTTGAGCAGATTCGCAAGCTGGGCACGAATGTTGTTGTTGTGTCTGCCAAACAAAGTCAGGCTGTTGCCGGGCGAGAGCGTACCGGCTCGATCGTCACAACACTTGTAGAGGCTGACTACGCCGCGATACGCCGCGATTTGCTCGGCCCGGTTAGGGCGTCGGCCCGGGTTTCCGCGCCGTTGCGTCTCAAGGCTGGGTTTTTATCCAAGGTAGCACCGGTTGTCGGTGTTGAACCGGATTACTTTCCAATCAAATCCTGGCAATTGGTGGGCGGCAGTTTATTCAGTGCTGCTGACATCAAACGCTCGGCCCGTGTTGCCTTGCTCGGACACACGGTTGCGCGCGATCTGTACGGCGATACACAGCCGGTTGGCGAACACCTGTTTATCAATCGCGTGCCGTTCAAGGTTATCGGTGTACTTGCCGAGCGAGGAGAGGGTTTGGACAACACGAACGAGGACGGCCAGGTTTTTGTGCCGTTAACGGCTGCGATGCGTCGTTTGCTTAATCGTGATTACTTCGACTCGATACTGTTCGAGATTCCCGATGTTACGAACATGGCTCAAGCCGAGCGCGGTATTGTTGATCTCTTAAGTGTTCGTCACCGGATTACGCGATTTCGCAGCGATGATTTCCAGGTACAGAGTCAGCGTGATTTGATAGAGACACAGCTGGCTTCAAGCGAGCGGCTCGGATTTCTCGTGCGCTGGATAGGCTTCAGTGCGTTGGTCGTAGCGGGACTTGGCATACTCGCGATTGCATGGATTGCGGTGCGGGATCGGACGAAGGAAATAGGCACGCGACGTGCCCTCGGGGCAACTGCACCCGATATATTCTTTCAATTCGTATTTGAGGCTACCGTGCTTGCCACTGTGGGTGTTGCGTTAGGGCTTGGATTGGGTTGGTGGGTGAGTCGCGTCACCGCTGAGCAGACCGGTCTCGTGTTCGTATTTGATTCTTTCAACGCGTTGCTGGCATTGGCAATGGCATTTGTGCTGAACCTGTTATTTGCAAGCTGGCCTGCATTACGCGCGGCACGTCTTGATCCGATTCGTGCACTTCAGCACGAGTAGCGGTTTGTTCTGCTGGTTGCAGACCATGAGGTCTGTGGCAGATGTAAATTCTTATGTACTTGTAGAGAGTCAGTTATGCCTTTTCTAGCTATCTGTCACGATCATCCCGTAGCGGAGAGTAAGGTTATTCGAGAGACGCAGTTGCAGGCGCATTTCGCCTACATCGAGACAATCCTGGATCGTGTGCTGGTTGCTGGTCCTGTCGGTGATGCACCGCCGGATGAATTTGCTACCAGCCTGTTTATTTATGCAGTAGAGGATCGTGATGAAGCTGAGCAGTTATTACACGGCGATCCGTATTTCAAGGCCGGGTTGTATGGCGAAGTTCAGATCAGACCGTTTCTTCCGGCCGCCGGTCGCTGGATCGGTGGAACTGTTTGGTGAGCTGTTTTCAGGTCGCCGATTAGCGATCTAGCCAGTCAATTGTTTCATCGGCAATTGTCCCGGCCGCTTGCTCAAATACAGCACGCTTAATATCAGGTTTTGTATGCAATTGGGCATTTGGCAGGATTGTCGCTGCGAGGTGCGTTGCTTCGCTCAGGCCGGAGTCTGTTGCAATGACCAGCGTTTCGGTCATGACCAGCGGTAAGCGTTCTTCTCCCGGCCAGGTGAATGCGGCATGAAAGCCCCAGTGGGATAAAGACCAGCCCACTGCCATCAATCAACAATGGCAGACGGACTTTACCTACCTGAAGGTTATTGGCTGGGGCTGGATGTACCTGTCCACGATACTGGACGACTTCTCACGCTACGTGGTTGCCTGGAAGTTGTGCACCGGC